>Ga0209208_10004067_pt1 | contig 20863 bp, 16 predicted proteins | sample S1TSphfallax_3_FD_187694 | JGI IMG/M metagenome (GOLD analysis project Ga0209208, IMG submission 187694) | Host-associated microbial communities from peat moss isolated from Minnesota, USA - S1T2_Fd - Sphagnum fallax MG (SPAdes) (version 2) | ecosystem: Host-associated > Plants > Peat moss >...
AGTTGCAAATGACAATTAGTTGCATTTTGGGGGATTTTTATAGTGAAATGAACTTTGATAAGTTTTCTTAATTGTTAAGACAAATAATTATAATTATTTAATTAAATTGATGTTTATTTAATGTCAATTGAACATTGATTAATTTTTCTTTTATGAAAATATTTATAATTATTAATTTAATTTAACTGTAGTTCATTTGGTGCCAAATGAAGATTCACAACTTTTTTTAGTCAATTCCAAAAATAAATTAAAAAAATAAATTTAATTCAATTACAATTCATTTGGTGTTGAATGAACATTGACAAGTCTTTTTAATCCATAATAATTTATTTCATTCAACATGAATTCATTTAGTGCCAAATGAACCTTGGAAAGTTGTCCAAATGATTTATAAAAATATTATTATTTGCTAATTTAGTTTAATTAAGGTTCACTTAATGCCAAATTACGAATTTAAAAAATAATTTTCATCATTCAATCATGAAAGGTAGGTGATCAATGAAAGTGAATTTAACTCATTCAATGTTGATTGAGCTTTGTATTATGGTCCTCATAATATATAAAAATTATTATTGTGATTAATTTAATGTGGTTGGCACTGAGTGGGTTATCCAAGTTCTTACATAAAATTTATTTGGTAGTTGAATTATCAAAAATAATAATAATGTTGATTATAACCTTGAAACATGTTTCCATTTTTTACCCCATCCATATTAGATTTTCCTTTTGATGAAACATATTGGGTTTGTAGATATTTCTATGATGTCATTCCAAGAAAAACAAATTTTTTTTTCCTACTTTCCTAAAAATGTGGAATGACCCCAAATTCAAAAGTTTTATGTTAAAAAATGACTTTTTCAATGATTGGGGACCTTCCTATTTGAAGGACTATGGTTGGTATTTTGAGTGCCTGAAAGATTCAACTCCAACCAAAGAACATGCCTCGTGAGAGAAATTCAAGGTTGGGTATCTAGATCACTTCACCACTTTCGAAGTTAATGATATTTTTATGCAAAGGAAAACTACTAGGAGTGCCAAGAAAAGAAAAGGGAAATTTGTAGAACTTGCAACATTTGGTAGTCTTGGAGATCATATTGTTACAAAAAAAAGGTGATGTTCTTCAAATTTGAATGATGATGATGAATCTCATGAAATCATGCCCCCACCCCATAATACTAAGAGGCATCTTCAACTTAATGGGAGTGAAGATTTTGTTGAGGCCTTTGGGGTCCATGTATAACTTGCCTTGAACATTGTGGCATGAACAAGTTTTCGTATAGTGGAACTAAAGTCTCTCAATGCTTCTTGGCCTTCTATACTAAAAACTCATTAAATATGTAATAGATTGTGCCCAAGATTGGACAAAGTTCAACAATTCTTGTAAAAGGTAATTCAATCATAACAACATTTTTTCTTGTCTTTTGTAGTTAACTTCTTAGCCATCTCCTCACTTGTTTATTATGTTTTTATTACAAGCTAGTCAAATTGAAAAGGTGGACCTTGTTATAGGTGGGGTTTTGAGCAACTTGTCAATGCCATGTGCTTCCAATTTGCTTTCCATTGTTCCTACACGGGACATATTACATTGAGTTTACAATATTCAATATTCTTTGCAAACATGTACCTCACAAGTGATGGTGTTTTCCTTTTCTTTCATGTCAATGACAATTGATTTCTTAAGGACATCCACTTTCATCTTGATTGTTAAAAATTCAAGATTCAAGCAAAGTGGGTTGTGATGAACAAGTTGCCTTTAACCAAGAACAAGGACCCATCTTTCAAGTTTTGAGTTTTGTTCTTTCATGCCCTCTCCCTTTCTTCATGTTTTTACGCAATGTCTTTGCCTATATGTGACAACACCTTGTTCCTTGGAAACTTTTGTGAGTATGTCGATGCTACTTGTGCAGAAGTCATTTGAATTCCGGTTTGTTCCACCTTCTAATGGAATGATTGCAAAAAGAATCAACATCACCAAAAAGGACATCTTATACAATTGGACTAATGAAGAATCTATGACAAAATCAGCCACTGAAGCTGTTTAAATCAAACAATGTGTGAGATTCATTGTGTGACTATTCAAACTTTAATGGAGGCATGTTGCTTACCTATAATTTTGGTGGTGGGTTTAAATGCTTCTACATGTTTACACATTTCCACCTTCCCACCTTTGGTTTATCTTCCTCAATTTCAAAAACAAAATTATCAAAATTATATGCCCTCCTACATTCATTCCATTTGATTTCAACACCATTCACATGACATCTAATTACTTGTTTTTGCAAGCAATAATGTTAGGGCATGTTTTATCTTGGTATGCACCTTTTTATTTTGAAGCCCTCCAAATATGTTTTCAATGAAATGTTTGATCCTAGGATATTGAAATGGAGGAGCCAATAGAAAGGCATGGATCTAGTTCAATGACTCCCCTATTCAATAATGCAAGTGGCTTTTCTTGGATTATGAATAAGTTGTCTTTGGGTTTGTTTTGTTGTAATCCATTGTTCTGAAACATTCATGGTGTGAATTATGCATATGTTCCATTGTAAAACACTGGAAAATTGAAGTAGAAGTTCTTACCATTCTTCACATGAGACGACTTTTTCATAGTCCAACAACATTGCTAAGTTTGGCATTATACGTAAAGGTTTTTTTGAGTATGCCTTTGCATTTTGCATTCGCATCCACATCTTTTCCCTCTTAACTCTCCAATGTGCTAGAATTTATAGATAACAAGGTTTCAAGTTGATTTTAGTTTTGCAATTTTTATTGTTTTTTATTTGTGATCGAAGGTTGGCCAAAGGTTGGTATTAACATATCTATGGTCCCATGGTTGGGCAAAGAATTCTATTAAAATAATTTTCTTCCACTTCAAAGTTCAAAATTCACTACAAGGAATTTGCAAATAACATCTAGATTAATGAATAATTTTTAGTCATAATATGACTTGCTATAGTGCCTAGTTGCTTTGGACAAATCACATAAAATTATAATTGCACAATATAATATGTGTTGCACCAAGTTGCATTAAATATTTGCATTTCATTATTCAATATAATTTCAGTGACCATTTTGTGGGAAAAAGAAGAGTAATCACATCATTTATAAATGGAAATTTTATTATTAAATAAATAAATAAATTTCATATCTTAAACCTTCATTTGATTTTTAAAAATATATTATATAAATTTTCTTTTGATATATCATAATTTTACCAATATAATGTAATTAACACGTGTAATATATGTTTATTCACATATAATATTTATAAATGGATCGTAAAAAATTAAACTAATAGAATTTTTTATATTAAATATATTATTTACGATATAAAAGATTAATCTAGATGATCAATTTTAATTTTAAAATACTAATTAATGCCATATAATTCATTGATTTTATGGAACTATAATTTTTCTTACACATATATTATCTTAGTTTTTACTTAAAATTATGATAAAAATTTAAAGAAAAAATAAAATTTGTTTTTTCACATCTCAAACTTTTATTTGATTTAAAAATTTGCATTACATAATTTTGCTTATAATATATTATAATTGTACCAACAAAATATAATTTAGATATGTGATATATAATTTATTCATTATATAAATGGGTCATAAATTAGTCCTACTACTTATCATATTCAATAAGTAAATTACATTGCCAACCTAATGTAGTAATTAATTCAAAAAAAATCCACATGTCAACATGATAAAATACTTATTACTTAACCCACATACATATGACGTACCAACTACTTACTACCTACTACCTATCCTACTTATTGCGTATTAAATAGATTAATTGCATAGCCTACCTAATTAATTAATTACACCTACTACCTAAACCCTAACCTATTTAATAAATAAATTACATAGCTTAATTGATTAAAATATTAATAATTTTTTAATCACATATCAAAATGATAAAATACCTACTACTTAAGCCCACATACATATTGCCTATTACTTACTAGATTAATTACCTAGCCTATTTAATTAATTAAACATAACATTATTTTGTTCAACACAATAAAATGCCTATTATTAATAGCCTACTTACATACTACCTAATACTTATTACTTATTACCTAGTTTATCTAATTAATTAACTAATTAAAAAAACATTAAGACATATCAACATGATAAAATACCTATTATTTAATCACATACATATTACCTACTACCTATCTTTATTTCTACCATTAATTGCCATGGGTCTTCTAAAATTTTCACAAACCCACCAAACCTTACTACACATTTAATGGTTAGTTCATTGAAAAAAGTTAAGAAAAAACAATTAAACCATTAAATCCAACAATTTCATTTCCCACATTTAATTACATGTGCATTTGTGACTAGGATTTATAGTTGCAAATCAAGTTGAAAAGATGCCATGTGGTGTCCAATGGCCTATGAACCACCTTCCAAGTTGTAAAAACAATTACATTTTCATCTATTTTTGGATGTCATTAAAAATGGATGATACAAGTGTATTTTTAAATTTCATTTTCATTCAAATTAACATTAATTGCAAATATACGTTGCATATGCAACTCCAAATTACTTTGTAATTGTTTATGCGACTACCAATTGTTTTATTAAGTGTTACGAAGGATAGTCATATCTAAAGTTGCAAAAATGGTTGATTTGGACAAAAGTTGCAAACACATGGGTTGGAATGGTCAAGATTCTTAGGTGAACCCATCCTTTTAGGTGGTACCACTAAGAACCACCTCAAGGAATGGTTAAGGAACCAAAAACAACCAAATCATTTTTTGGGGGCCCTTTTCATTAAATGTTTTCACTACATTAAATTAATTGTTTCCATGTTTATCAATTACATGTTTTAATACATGGTTTAAATTTTATTTGGGAATTTTAAAATTCAAAAAAATATATATTCCTAATTAAAATGGCCCTTTAAAAAATCGATAGCTTCAACTTTGGAAATTCATAATATATTCGTATTTAATAAATTAATTTCAAATAAAAACCTAAAAATAAAATGACTTCCAAATTACCTTAGATAAAAGAATCATAAGAAATTTCTCAAATCATGTTTCAAATTTGTGTTCTTGACCAAAAAATCCAAGGAAAAAAACAAGCACTATATCCTAAATTTTTTTCTAAATGTAATGATTAAGAACATCAAAATACCTAATATACTTGATTTTATTGGGTTTTCAAAATCTATGGAACATAATAAATGTATTCATTAAAAAAATGAAAATGTTCATTTAAATATTTCCTATGATTTTTCAAAGTTTGATTAGTCTAGGAAAATCAAGGTGATGTTCCTAGTGGTACCACCCAAGAATATGCTTGCCTTCTTCGTAATGATTGGTTTTGTATAATTTTGTTTCTACCTATTTGTTGTCACTTCTTTTCCATGAATTTATTAAATGTTGAGTTTTCAAACTTTAACCAACTTGTATTTTGTCCATATGGATGACTATTGTTTCCATTTTTTCCGTTTAGTTGATTGAAAACATGGTTCTTATCCATTATTGACCTTTTTATTTTCTCCATGTGTGTTTCATATTCTAAGGATGCTTGTTGGGATTCATTAACTGTATAACAACATTCAAGTTCTCTCATCTTGGATTTTCTAGTCAACCTTGTTATCACTAATCCATACCCCAATTATTCATTTCAAATGGAATTTTGATTTTTTATTGGCAAAAATTCACAAAATTGAAAAAAATCTTGTATAGGGCCACTTGCTTCTATTGTGGATTAATGGGTGAATGCAAAATCAATCATAAGCTCCCACTCCTAACTATTAGTTTACCATGTTTTGAAAACCTTTCATTTTACAATCAATAATTGGATGTTATGTTACCATGTATGGGAGAAATTACTATTCTAGTTTGGATTTCACATCCCATAATTTCTTTAAAAGTTTATTAATTGTTATGGTTCCCACTTCCATTTTCAAATTGTTTGTTTAATACATTATGGTTTCTCATTGTATTTTAGAATATCCAATTGAATAACAAAAGAGTCTCCCTTTCATTTTTGCTCACAAAGTTTAATGAATCTACTACATTTGTTTGTGTGTTTCCTTAACATGATTCTATGGTATGAAAATTTGTTTTTTGCTTTGATGTTGTTGGTAGCAAGTTCATTTTATTTTGAGTTATTTCATGACCTTTTCAATGCCATTTTCTTTTTTACCCCCAACATCCTCCAACTATGAAACTTCTCTTCCATGTATGTTGATCTCAAGTTTTTTTAGACTTTGTGGGGGAGTGAATTAGTTTAGTTAAAATTAGTTTATCCACGGTTAGTTTAACTTCATAATTAATTTAGCCAAAATTAGTTTACCCATGATTAGTTCAACGAAAGTAAGTTTATCCATGGTTAGTTTAACCAAAGTTAGTTTAACATCATAGTTAATTTTGCCATAGTTAATTTTATCATGGCATTCACCCATAACCTTTGGCAAAATACATTCAAACAAAATTACATTTTACACTTTCTTAAAAATTGTATAATGTAATAAAAACATCACAAATAACATTAACATCAATTATGAACTTCACTACTATAGAAACGGGGTGCAATTTACTAGCCTAAATCACTATGGGATTTTAAGAGTGAAATAAGTTCATTGCATTTTACTAATTTCACCATGGTGAAGTTATTTCATTATAATATCACTATGTAAACATCATGTTTCATTGCTAGTTAACATAATTCACTATTATAATTTATTATAATAAATAAATTTATTTTTATGTTTTTAAAAATATTATATTTATGCTACTTTATGATAAACCTTATATTATTTAAAGTTGTTTTAGTTATTGTAACTTATATTTTATGTTATTATAGGCTATTATAAATTATTGTACCCTAAATTATTATATGTTATTTTACCTCGAGGTATTTAAACTAGTTTATTATAAGCTTTTAAGTTATTTTAAATTAAATTATTCAGTTAACTTTAAACTATACCTTATGTTATTTTATTTTAAATTAATATATGTTATTTCAAGTTATACTTCAAGTTATTCAAGGTCATTCTACTTTATGTTATTACAAATTATTTTAACTTAAGTATAATAATTTACATAATTAAAAATATATTATAATGACCTAAGGTAAAATAACTTAGAATATAAAATAATAACCTATGAAAAATAATATAAATACCCTACAATATAATAACTACCAATGATATTATAACATAAAATATCCAACAATAATTTATAATACAATAGTCACCAATAGTTGTAATATAACATATAATAACTTATAATACAATAACCATTAATAACCATTAATAGAATAGGCACCAATATCCATTAAAAGAATAGCCACCAATAGGCACCAATATAATAATTACTAATAGCCATTAATAAATTATCCACCAATAAAATAGGTACCAATAGCCATTAATAACCACCAATAGCCCTAATAAAAAATAATTAATAGCCATATATTAGAATTGCTTTGGATTGCCAAAAATAATCTAAGGTGAAATAATTTATAATAGACAAAAGTAACTTAAGGTGAAATAGCTTATAATAACCTAGAATTGCCAATAATAACATAAGGTGAAATAAACTTCAATAGCCAAAAATAATTTATAATAACTGCAAGTAGCCTAAACTGAAATAATTTATAATAGCCAAAAAAACACAAAATAGCCAATTTTTTTTACAAAAGCCGAAAATAACCTAAGGTGACATAAGTTAAAATAGCCAAAAGTAATTTAGAATAACCAAAAATAATATAAGATGAAATAATTAAAAATAACCAAAAGTACTTGAAAATAGCCATAAATAGCCGTAAATAATGTAGGGTGAAATAATTTAAATTAATAAAAAATAATTATATAATAATTGAAAGTAACTCAACATAGGTAATATTATTATATTAACAATAACCTCATGAGTGGTGTTGTGTGTGGTCAACAATGGTATGTTGACCGAATATTCTCTTATCAAATTCCTATAATATGTGCTTAGGTTGATTAAGTGGCCTACCTATTTAAGTTAGGTTTTAAACCTAGCCTAGATAATGACACATGTCAATAAATCATAGGTTTAAAAAATCATGAAACTATCAATGATATTATATATTAAATAATTGAAATTTAATTGATTTCCATGTTAGTTAGTTAATTAACTAACAAGTGAATGATTTGGTAAATTTGTATTTCACTTGAAAGTAACCTTGTTTCAGTAGGTATTATTAAAATAATTCATTGTCTGTAACAATTGGTCCCCGTTTATTAGGGGGTTAAACAAGTTCATTAGGTAAAAATATCCAAATTCACTCAAAATCTAGTGAAACCCATAGTGAACTAGGACGCATTTTGTAGTAGTGCTTCGAGAATCCAGTCCTATCAACGCAAAACATTACAAAAAATGTAAATAGAAATAAATGTCATTATTGTGTGTTGATTGCAAATGCACAAAAATTACATAAAATTTTTGGTTCACCATATAAAACTCATTTGTAGCAATTGTTGTTTGTATTTCCCTTATTGAATTTCAAGCAAGTGGAATCACAATGAAATTAAGCCTTTCTTATAAGTTTGTTCTCATGCATATTATCTCCATATATTTTGAATGAAATGTTTTGAAACTTGCATTCTTGACAACCTCCATTTACTTCGTAATTCTTGTTATCACCTCCACTATGAAATGTCCAATTGTTTGTTATACATAAGTACATTTGACTTGTAAGCATCTTCCACAAGATCCAAGTCATTTTCTGGCCAATTATTCCAATTTGCATTATCAAAGGATATATCAAGCTCATTTTGAAATTTTAATAGATAACATATTGCCTTTGGAATCGAGTTTTGTAGTTTTTATTTTTTGGTTGCATAGGCAATGTATTGTCTCTGGAAACTACTCAAGAACTTTGGGATGAACATCTAATCACTTACTCACAAATGATTTAATGTGTTTAAGGTAGTTCATAGGGGCGAAGGGAGTTGTGATAGATTTCATTATAATAGTCTTTCATGTATAACATATTTTTTGTAACAAAACTTTCACTTATCTTATTGGCTCGCAAAAACAAATGATTCGATTTGCAAATTTTTGGTCACCAATTTTATCATTGAAGATTGGATTTCAATACAATGTTGCTTTCATTTTACATTCAATGATATATGCTTGAAACATTGTAATTGTTTCCAATTCATCTATATTAATGGAATTTAATGGATCATCTCCTTTTACACATTTTGGAATATATGTTGTGTGTTCTTGTTCATTTGTTTCAATCAATGGTGTGTAAAGCAAGTTGATTTTATTGCCAAAGCTTTCCATAAGTTGTTGAACAACATCTTTTTTATTACAATCCACATTTTCCATATGTGTATCATTTTGGCCTATGCAACTAACACGTTCATTCACATCTTGTCTTTCAAAACTTTGTGAGGGAGCAAAGAACTCCTTGCACATTCTTTCTCCATAATCATTTACTAAATTTGTTGTTTCGTGTGCATACCATGACCTATTCCTAGTCTCACATATAACTTTGTCAACTTGTTTTTTAGGAAAACTTGATTTCTACATTCTCAACCCTAAAACAACCTTCAAAATGTGAATAAATGAAACAAAATTGCACTTTAACTCCTTCAAGATGTGTTCGAAGTTACATGGCTGAATAGAACACTATTGTAAAATCAAATTAACTTTTTACTATAACACATTGTTTTTTTTTTCTATTATGGAAGAAATGTTGGTTAGTTTCAAAAGACATGTTAGCTAAACAAAAAAATGTCCTTTCAATGAATGGAGAACATTTTTCATTTGAAAATGGATGTATGTTTGTGTAAACATATCATATTCTCACTATGATTTCTATGAACATAAACTTTGTATTTATTTACAAACACATATTTGTGTTTTTATGTCCATTCGAACAAGCCCTTGGTTGGTTCTTTCATGTTGAAGACCATTCATTGCAAAAAGGTCAAGATTTTTTTGTATTATAATTCCAATAAAATTGGACATTGCATTTCATGTTTTAGGCCCCCATTTCTTCTACAACTTCACAATAGTCCAATTGCAATAATATTGTAGGTTGAACAACAAGATCCCCTCCCCATAATTATCTTTCATGTTCCAATACATTTTTACGAAATGGAATCAAAACCTGTAAGCAAATTTATGCTCAAACTTCCATTTGTACCTATGGTTAAAAGCATTTTCTTTCATTCACAATGGGATACGACTCCATTATGCAAAAACTTTGATGGCCATTATAACTTTGCAATGGAAAATGACTATTGGAACAAAATGATAGTTCGTGTCTTTCCATTCAACTATTGTGATCATATCCTATTGTTGACATGGAAATGGACAATAACCCAATGTAATTAGATCTTGGACCTTCAACATTGTTAAAAAGTTTTCATTTTTTCGTATGGAACTTTCAATGGAAGATAAAATGATCCTTCAATTATACTAAGAGTGAACATTCCACACGTACATTGCCACATGGCTAATGTATTGAAATATTAGGATTTATAAAATAATATTATATTATTTTTTCACATCAAATATGTCAAAAAAATGTGTACAAGAATGTTCTTTTGACTTGGCTAAAATATATTGAAAAAAATTGGAACATGTTAGAAGACTCATGTTCACATGTTCACAAAATAACATTTTACCAAAAGAATCACATCCTTTGTTATCATTTAAGTATATTAAACCTAAGTGAATGTTGCCATCATAAACTAGCTCTACAATCCCCTAGGGATTTTCATCATCTCCTACATATGCCCTTAACTTAAACATTAAAAACATGGCATCGTAGTTTAACCCTAATCTTCCATTATAATAGAAGTTTTGGAAGATTAAAACTTAGATTCACCTAACATTTGTTATGCACATTTTTCTACTTCCAACAATAAAACACCACCTCCAAAACCTTCAATCATAATAATTTAGCTTTTAGAGGCTTTCTTTGTCTTCATTGCATTGCCTTTTAAAAATTTCAAATCACCTTCACATCAAGATAACGAGATTGCCCTTGTCATAATTCACAAATGATAGATGACAACCTTTGCAAAATAAAATCCTCCATCATGATCAAATTGTATGAATAATGCTACAACAAAATTATCAAATCAACTGTTGTCAAAGCACACCACTCACAAGACATTGAAAAACATAGAAAACACACAAAACAACTCCATCACTTCATTGTCTTGGATCCACTTGCAAACAAACAAAACATTCAAATGTCAAAATGAAGAAAAAGCCAAAGAAAATGAACTTCATTCCTTAAGCCCTTTATCCTTCCACTACTCGTGATCCTTGCACTATTGAAAGGTTTGTAGCTTTCCTCATGTTGTCTTGTCCTTGGTCTTTTGATCCATTAGGTTAGATTTCCATCTCCATAATCTTGTTCCCACTTTTAAAGCAAGCAATCACCATCCCACGTCACAATTGTCCATTTGAACGCATGAGGTTAACAATTGAATTCAATGAAAGTTTTGATTATGATAATAAAGGGGTGGTGGAAGGGGGATGATTTGATGTTCTGCAAATCTATTTGGGCATTGTCACTTTTATTCATAAAATGTAAGATACCTTGTAAACTTGTACAAACAATTAAAATAAAAACCAAATAAATGTTAAAGGTTGAGAAGAGAAATCTTTACAAAATTAATGATTGTGAAAATATAACAATGTTTCCAAAAATAAGATTTGCAATAAATTTTTTTTCAATATTTTATACTTAACATATTTATCCATTTCTAATTATTCATAGTTTCAAGGTCATAGTTAGAAGGGTGAAAGACAAATACTTACCTCATACAACTTAGTTAGCAAAAACTTCAGTGCCATTGTTCTTCTTCATCTATAAACTGACACAACAAAGGAATCGATCCCGTATAAAAAAGCAGGGGTTGTTGAAATAGGTCATTCTATTCCACCTATTCTGCACACAATTTTTGGGGCCTTTTGGCCTCAGGACTCTGGAAGTGATATCTGCATAAGCAGGCAGCCAGTTACTGTTCAGTTCATCAATGATCCATCATCCCCTCTAAGAATGGAAGAATGGTTCCCATGTGAAACTCTATTCCAATGATCCATCATTCACTGTAAAGAATCAATGAATGGGTCCCATGTAAAGCTCTACTACTCCAATGATCCATCATCTCCTCTAAGTCCTGTGTAAACTCTATTCCAATGATCCATTCATCCCCTCCCAGAATCAAAGAATGGGTCCCATGTAACTCAGTTCATCAACGATCCATCATCCTCTCAAAGAATGGGTCCCATCAAAAAATCTTCCCCAAATCAAAAGGGTTGGGTTTCTAAGGGCTTCAAAAGAAGGAAGGAGAGGCACTTTAGTCAAGGAAGTGATGGACAGACACTTTAGTCAAGGGTAGTGACCATCAGATCTTTGAGTATGACTTTTTTTTTGTCTTTTTCCTCCGTGATTGGAAGAACCTCAAGGAGGACAAGTTCTCATCCCTCCACATGAATTTTATGTTGTCCAGAAGATACAGTCTGGATATTTGTAGCTTGGTAATCCCAAAAAGTTTGTCGTTTCCTGCATGAATTTAGTCAAGATATGGTCTGGATATTTTTTAGTCTAATAATGGCAAAGAAAAAAGCAAAAGCAGCTCTGAATACTCTGAATGAGTCGGTTAGAAATGGAAAGTAAAATTGGGCAGCCAATTTCTTCTTTTCAAAAGAAAGAAAAATAAGAAATTTGAAATTTACAGAGAATGCCATATTTTTACTTTGCCCTTGTTACCCAGTTGAGCTGCCAGTCTGCAAGAGATGGAAACAATTTCTTAGCAATGGGAGTCAGTAAAATGGAAGGAGGGCATCTATCTTGGAGTAAAACTTCACCACACTACATGCTGAAGAAGAGGGCAAAGGAATTTAATGTCAAAGATGCCAGCCAAAACTACAGAAATTGTAACACTTTTATATGAATTTAGTGTCAAAGATGACAGCAAAACTACTGAAATTGTAACACTTTTATATGAATTTAGTGTCAAAGATGACAGCAAAACTACTGAAATTGTAACACTTTTATATGAATTTAGTGTCAAAGATGACAACAAAACTACTGAAATTGTAACACTTTTATATGAATTTAGTGTCAAAGATGACAGCAAAACTACTGAATCTGCAACAATTCCATAGAAATTTTGTGTCAAAGATGCCAGCAAAACCTCTGAAATCGCAACACTTTCAATAGGAATTTAGTGCCAAACATGCCAGCAAAACTACTGAGTTTGCACAACATTCATACTTCCAAAGAGATGAAGTAGGCTGTTTACCTCACCCAACTGGTTGGCTGCAACTGAAACTCCATTGCATGCTGGGGATACATGGCATAACATCAGGATAAAAGGATGAAAAATAACATGAGACCATGATGAATCATCTCAGAGAGACACCAAAGAAAGGAATCAGAAAGGAAAAATGGCTTTATACATAGTATTAACACATTGATTAATGGTACAACAGGTTTGCAAGACACTTATAAGGGACCAAAATAACACTAATAAATGCAACTCTGCAATAGCAATAATAATAAATCTAGTTTATCATTGGTGGCAAAATTGACAAGCACACATAGCACACTCTTGAGCAAGCAAATTTTAGCAATACAGCCTTTGAGCGTCTCATAATTTTGGACTTGATAGACCAAAATCACTACTTACACTCCCCGATGTGAACTTCACCATAATTTAGACTAAGGTAGCAGAAGGATTCTTTCAAATTCCAGCTTAAGAAAAATTGAGTTGAATTAATATTTACCTACTCTAACTTCCACAGTGCCCACTACTGACATGACATCCTAGCTCAGTTAAAATCCAGTTAATGGCTCAAATGTCGACACAGCCATCAAATTGTCTCGCTTGCCTGTACACTACTTGATTTCTTGACGTTGGAGCACCCATTGCCCTTGCAATTTCCATTGAGTTGTAAAATACAGTCTTCCTCATTCATGAAGATACTGCATCCAGGGCAGGGGTTTTTTGTTACATGAGAAATCATCTTCCAGATAGTTGTGTCAGAAAAGGACACCACCATGCATTTAAGGGTTCTTGACAGTGCCCTAACACATACACAATCTAGCACTGTTGGAAGCCAGAGACCAGATTTGATATGTTGCTGCAACTGTCCACTTAAATAGAGAATACTGAAATCAGTGGGAGCTTGTTGGGAACAAAGTGAGAATACGCTGAGGGGGTGAACTTGGTTGATTGTGGTTGTGATTGTAGTTATGGCTGTGATTCTGATGATTTCTGTTATCCATCATGGCCTCTCTGTGGTCACCTCGAGGAGACTGCTGTGGTAAACCCCTTCCAACAGCACTGTAAGGATATTGCTCATACCCGCCATAATGACCTGGGCCTATTGGATATGGTGCTATTGCTGTGTAAGGAATGGGAACATTTGGAGATGCAAATGGCAAAGGGCCTACATCATCCCTGTGGTTAGGCATGTAATGTGGGCCACCAAGATTGGGGGGTATTGGAGTAGAAGCAAACAGATGGTCAGATGCTGAAGGACCTTCAGATGAAAGTCCCTGCATCCGCTTCAAGTACAATCTATACTTCTGCAAATGAGAGGCCACATTCTCCCTTGTCAAACCCTCTACATTCATAAGCTGCATGATGGTTTTTGGTACTGCATTCTTGATGCCTAGGTGTCCCACTGCATCCACAAAGCGCTTGTGCAGCTGTGGAGTCCACACAAGCCGTGGCCTTTTCAGCGTTCGGGCATTAGGCTCTTCACCACTATTCTCTGGACCCCCTGCAGAATCATCATCTTCTGATTCAGAATCCCCTCTCTTGTGAACATTCTTGGATGTGCCTCCGCCCTTGTTACTGTCATCACCAATTGCACCATATGAGTTCTCAGGTCGTCTCTCATATGATGAACCCCCTGCATATGACATCATATAGGGAAGAGAACCCTGATCCAATTGTTCATCCCCTGGGTTGAAGCTGGTCTCATCACTTCCCCCTATATAGTTCCCTGGAGCAGCAAGCCCAGCTCTTGCTACTGGGTAAGGTCCTGTGGGGTGAGATGATGGACCTGGCTGGTTTGCACCTCCTATTACTCTTTCTGCCTCATTACTGCTTCCAATACCCCCATTTCCACCAACAGCCTTGCCACTGCCTCCACTGCCATCTCCCACCCGAGCATCACCCACATAACCATGTCCACCTGCAAAAAACACTGAATCAGTTCTCTTCCCACATTGCATAGCCACACAAAGATTAGAGAGTTGACAAAACAAAGCAATAAACAGTCAGGAAAAACCAATGTGCATTGCTCTCTGCAGTACTCTGCAGTCATTGGACTGTTCTGTTAGCACGACCATCTTTGTCTCTCTCACAGTGACATCATTTGTGCACAGGTAAAAAAGCTCATGATGAACTTGTCTATTATGTCTGCAACACCCCTGATCCACAACAGCTGCAAAAGAGTTGGGTGGTGACAAATGATTGCAGCAATGTTTCAGGATCATTGTCCATTCCATTCAAACATGAACAAAGTATTTAGATCCATCCTGTACATGTGCAGGGAGAACAACATGCCCAACTTGGAACCTAAACTAATGCAGCGGACAATATGTTCATTCTTTCACAGCCCCGCAGCACACAATTGCAGACCATTCCCCCTTCATAGCTCTCATTTGAAGCAATAGGTCAAAGGATGGTGGATGACAGATGCACAGAAAACAAAAATGAAGAACATGGAAGAAGCAAGAAGCTAGGGATGGTGTTTCTGGAAGACACAGAGAGAGAGAGAGAGAGGAGCTAGATCCTGAAACATGAGCTTGAGCTATTCTGGCAATGGGAGAGAAGAGGTAGAGAGGTGTGTGTTTTTCAATCCATACCTCTATTCTCATGCCCTTTGAAGGAAGGGAAGGAATCAAAAGAAGTGATTGGTGCCTTGTTGTTCCTGAGGTTGTGGAGAGTGTCTCGAGATCCGCGTTGCACATCCATGGCCGTCTTGGCAGGTTCATGCTCGATGCTGAAGGCAGAGGCAAGCGCAGGGGAGATGAGAGAATGAGAGAGTGGTGTGAGCTCCTCGTCGGTTGGCAATCCGTCCTCCCATTCTGATACATGAGCATCATCTTCCTTCACCATCATCTATCCTCCTCCCTTCCCCTCCCTCGCACACCCGACTATTATCTCTTGCACGCATGCATACAGCCCAAGACAGACAGACTGAGAGACTCCAGTTTTTCTCTCACTCCATTCTACCTGCTTCGCCTCCTCTTGTGTAGCAGCTGGTGCTCATTTGTCACGGCACCTATCTCCTTCTTTTGTGCCGGTGAAGGTTCTCTCCTCCAAAGAAGCTCCGAAAAACCACATCAGCTGTACATTGCCCCTCCTCCCGACAACACAAAAATCTCCTTCAAAGAAGAAGTAGCCGTCAAAGACTTGTTTGCCTCTCTATCTCTCTCTCTCTCCACAGACAATTCTTCACCGTTGCACAATCCCCTAAGGGCAACGCCTAAAGCCGCCAGTTGCAAACTCGCATCTCCTCACACATAACTCGCTGCCGCTGCTGCTGCATTTACTCATCAGAGAAGAGCGACAAAAAGAAGGCTCACAGCCGCAAAACTCTGTCCGTCCGTCTGTCTCTGTGGCGCAAGAAATCTGCGACCTGGAACTCCTCTAGCACAAGTACACTCGAAGCTCAAGGAGAGAGTCCCGGGCATGGCATTCCATGAAGCTCCACAACCACCAACGAACGCGCAAGAAACAGAAGAGTTACCCAACAGTAGTATTGCTGTCCACCAAACCCCATCCACATGCACAAGGACCCTGTCTTCGTGTCCAGCTGCTGTAGTCTCTTATCCTCCTAGCTAGTAACAAAACCAAGCTCATGAAGAAGCCATCGCCATGACCCCGACACCTCCTGCTTCTTCTTCTCCCCCTTCTCTTCTTCACGTATTGTATCTTCTTCTTTTTCTTTCCCTCCTACTTGTCCTCCTATTCTTTACAAGTTGTATCTTTTTCTCCTCTTCTTCACAGCTTGTATTTACAGCTTGGGTTTTCTTCTCCTCCTCTTCTTCTTCACAGCTTGTGTTGTGGGTAAACAGTAAAACCTTAAGAATAGCACAGATCGCTTTGCTTTCTTCTCCACGTTCCACTGCAGAAATACATCACTGAAACTGCGTTTTTTTCTTCCTTTGACTCATTTGTTCTCTCTTGCTTCTCTTTACACTTTCTTCATGCACCAACTTGGTGACTATCATATGACACAGGACAAATCACTACAGAGAAGAAAAAGAAGAAAGAAGCAAATCACCTTCATCAGATAAACTTGAGAAATGCTTCTATTGTAGAGAAGGTTTGGGGTATTTGAGAAACACTTTACAACCATGTTCTGTCATCACTTGATCTTCCCAAGAGAAAATATGCATCATCCTTCAAAAGAAATGGTTCAATATTGACACATTTGCAAAGAGAAATTGGAGCTTGGTTGATAGAAGGGATGTGAGGGAGAATTCAGAGATGCAAAATTCTTCTACTCAGTTGCTGATGACAGTCAAGAAGCAAAAAGCCTTAATGAGTCAGAAGATGAGCAGGTAAAAATGCAAGTATCCATTTGCATCACTTTCTCTCTGCAGGTAACTACTTGTGAGAATAACCCACTTTGCAAGCAGAAAACATTGAATTCTTACCAAAAGTGGTGTTTCTCCATCAGAATCATGTTTAGAATGTTTCTGGATATTCACAGTGGAATAGAAACAGGCTCGACAATCGAAACCAAGCAAAAGAACCGAATTGTAGAGACCATGGGGAAAAAAAACAGAAATCAATGAGAGCACAACAGCCAGCATCACCAAGAATCTCTGGATGAACAAACACCATTCTCAAAGTGATGAAATGCATTCCTCATCAATATTGCTCTCCTGACTATCTTTGAAATGAACTTGCTGGCAGTGTGGTAGTTACCACATACCCACAGATTCTTTGTGATACAAAGTGGAGCCTGGGAGGTGTGCTGATGAGCCCAAATGCAATGGCCAGTTTCTTGCTACAATTACACAAATGGAGCAGGTCCTCTTCTTGCTCTACATCATGCAGAACAATTTCCATTTCTGGCACATACCCGTCATGTGTCATGGACTTCTACAATCTCTCAAGTTCTGCATGGATTTCAAGCATGCGAGGATGGTCTTGATCATCTACCACAAATGTATGCATCTCATTATTCACTTCAATCCAAGTGCAACCTAGGTTGTTTTTCACACCCCTCTACTTCCTCTGCTGTTCTATGTTTGCCCTGAGATCCCACTTGCCAGCAGCTGCATAGATATTTGATAGCAGGACATAGGATGTGGCATTTTCAGGGTCCACTTCAAGAGCTTGTTTTGTGATGTGTTCTCCCATGCCCACATCACTGTGAATTCTGGAGGCACCAAGTAGGGCCATCCACACAGCCACATTTGGTTGGAAGGGGATTGTCTGGATCAGATCTAATGCCTCCTGCAGATGGCCTGAGCAGCCAAGAAGATCAACAATACAGGCATAGTGTTCCACTGTTGCAGAAATACTGTAAACTGAAGCCATGGAATCAAAGTAGCTCAGGCCTTCATCAACTAGACTTGCATGGCTACATGCAGATAGGAGACAAACGAAAGTGGCATCGTTGATATCACCTTCTTCACACATCCATTCAAAATGTGCCGGAGCTTGCTTACCATGTGCATGCATGGCATTTGAAAGAACCACATCATGTGTGGGCATCTTGTTGAAGAATCTTCAAGCATCATCAACACTCCCAGATTTGGCATACATGTCAACAAGACTACTACCCACAAAGACATTAGATTTCAAACTGTATAGAATGACCTGTTCCTTGATGCGCCTGCCTCCATCAAGTGGTGCTATGCTGGCCCAAGCATTCAAAGTGCCTATAAAAGTGATGGCATTTGGCTCCACCACTTCCTGTCACATTTCTTGAAATAGTTCCAATGCCTTCTCCCCTTGCCCATATTGCACAAGTCCCACAATCATGGTGTTAAAAGAGACCAAATCATGTTTGGGCCTCTTCTTGAATACTCTCAAAGTGTCCTCCATTCTCCTGCATTTGGCGTACATGTCAATGAGGCCACTGACCACAAAGACATTACAGTCACAATCACATTGGAGGATCTTTTCCTCAATATCCCTGCCTTCTTCAAGAGCAGCTACACTGGCACAAGCATTCAAAGCAGCAACAAAAGTGTGAGGGTCTTGCTCCACAGCTCCCCTTCACATTTGTTGATATAGCTCCAATGCTGTCCGCCCTTTCCCACATTTTACATGTCCCTGGATCATGGCTGTCCAGGGCATCACATCATGTGAGGGCACTGTGTTGAACACTCTCCAAGCATCCTCTGTGCTTCCACATTTGGCATACACCACAAAGCTACTGCTCACAGAAACATCAGACTCATAACCACTGTGAATGACCTGTTCATGAGTAAGCTTTTCCCCTATCAAGCGCCAATAGATTGGCACATGCATTCACAACCCCTATGAAAGTGGCAGGGTCTGGCTTCAAACCTTCCTGTTGCATTAGTTGAAAAACTTCCAATGCCTTCTGATTTTGCCCACATTTCATGGCATTGCAACAAACCACATCACGCACAAATTCCTGTTGAACACTCTCTGAGATCTTCTAAGCTCCCACATTTAGTATACATGTTGACAAGGCTACACCCCACAAAGGCATTGGACTCACAACCACTTTGAATGATCTGCTCATGAGCATGCCTGCGCTCTTCAAGTGTAACTACACTGGCACATGCATTCTGGACCCCCACTAAAGTGACAGGGCCTAGCTCCACACCTTCCAGTTGCATTTGTTGGAAAAGTTCCAATGCTTTTCAACCTTGCCCATATTTCACATGTCCAATTATTGAAGCATTCCAAGAGACCACATCCTGGGAGGGCATCTTCTTGAAGACTCACAAAGCATCCTCCATGCTCACACATTTGGTGTACATGTTATTGAGGCTGCTGCCAACAAAGACATCTGACTCAAAACCACTTTGAATGATCTGCTCATGAGCACATCTGCCTTCTTCAAGTGCCACTTCACTGGCACATGCATTCAGCACCCCTATGAAAGTTTTTGGGGCTGGCTTCATGCCTTCCTGTTGTATCTGGGGAAATAATTGCAATGCTTTCTGGTGTTGCCCATGTTTCAAATGCCCCAGTATCATGATATTCCAAGAAACCACATCATGTGAGGCCGTCTTGTTGAACACTCTCCAAGCATCTTCCATGCTCCTGCATTTTGCATACATGTCAATGAGGCTGTTTTGCACATTGACATTGGACTCATAACCACTTTGAATAATTTGTTGATGAGCATGCCTATCCTCTTCAAGTGCGACTATAATGGCACATGAATTTACTACCCCTGCAAAAGTTGCATTTGTCAAAATAGTGCCAATGCCTCTGTGCCTTGCCCACATTTAATGTGTTCTAATATCATGATGTTCTAGGAGACCATGTCACAGCAGGGGTTCTTGTTGAACACTGTCCATGCTTCTGCCATGCTTCCGCCATGCTCCCACATTTGTCCTGATATCATGGCATTCTGGGATACCACATCACATGAGGATATCTTGTTGAACACTCTCTAAATGTCTTCCATGCTCTATTTGGCATACATGTCAATGAAGTATTTCCCACAAAGAGATGAGACCCCAAACCACTTTGAATAATCTGTTTATGAATGCACCAGCCCTACCCATGTGATCATAAATTAGCACATGCATTGAGAACTGGAACAAAGGTGTACCTGTCAGGACTCATCCCTTCTCGTTGTAGTTGGTGGAAAAGCTCCATTGTCTGCTTGTATTGCCCAGCCTTGACATATCTAAAA
>Ga0209208_10004068_pt1 | contig 20862 bp, 11 predicted proteins | sample S1TSphfallax_3_FD_187694 | JGI IMG/M metagenome (GOLD analysis project Ga0209208, IMG submission 187694) | Host-associated microbial communities from peat moss isolated from Minnesota, USA - S1T2_Fd - Sphagnum fallax MG (SPAdes) (version 2) | ecosystem: Host-associated > Plants > Peat moss >...
AAACTTGCATCCAAATAAAAATATATATAAAATAATAATAATAATAGAAAATACATAAAAATAAAAATAAAAAAGTTAAAAGTTTCTAAAACATGAACCAAGGTGGCCGAAGGTCACGGGCACCCACTAGTAAGTTTAAAAGATACCAAAGTAGAGGGGCACAGGTTCAGCACATGTCTGTCAAAAAAATAATAATGATAATTAATTTTCATTTTTAAACATTTAAAAACATTTCCAAGTATTCCAAAAAATTCTTGCATTTTCCTTCGTTAAAGAAAAGGATTTTTTTGGGAAAATTAATAATTAGAAAGGTATATTTTAAAATCATGGGATTGGCTTCTTCTTTTGAAATGCAACAAATTTTTAAAAGGATGAATGAGTTAGTTGTTTGCTCTATGATGAAACAATCCATTGGGTGATAAAAGATGGGATGGACAAGTTTAGAGTTTTTGGGTTTTAGTATGTATCATCGATGGAGGTCATCATGATCATACCCATATCTAACCAAAAATCACAATGAACCCAATAATGGGGCTCAATAAAGTAAATTTTAAACTCAAAATATTATACTTTTGTCGATATGGATGCAACATGATAATGCTCGTGAAATTCATGCCATTTGGAATACTTACATTTTCCATCATTTTATTGGCTCTACCCTCAAGGAAGAGACTATGCATCTATGCAAGATTTGGACATGGGGTAAAATGTTGGCTCGCTTGTTGGCCAATGTGGAGATGACAAGTGTTCACAAAATGAAAATTTTCATATGGATGATTAGGGGGGTTGCAATGGATGTAGCATTTTCAACTGATGATGATGCCTCACATCCACGATTCTTGGATGAGGAGGGGGAAGGGCCGAGAGACGGTATGCCTCCTCTAGATGAAGATGACAAAGAAGAAGAAAAGGAGGAGGAAAACGATGACATGGAAGCTTTTATGAGAAGGCGAAGAAAAAGGCAATGACGAAAAGGATGATGGGGAGGGTGAAGGTGATGGTTTACAACATTTCAAGGGTAACGATGAATCAAGTCTTTTGAAGAAAAGCGGGGTCCAGCTTTTTTAAATGCATTTATATGTTGATTCCTTTAATGGATTTAATGATGATCAAAGTGCACTTACTTGCTTGCAAGGGGACTTTTACCATTGGGCGGAATTATTAAACCACTTTGAAGTTTTCTTTGAAACGTTTATAAAACCTAGGAAGGATTTGTAGCTAAAGGGCAATTTCTTAGAGGGAGATGACCCTATCCCAAAAGAGGTAGTTTTGCAAATTTTAAGAATGACACAAATCATCTTTGAGAATTGTACCAAAAAGTATATATATAATTCTAATGAGGTAGTTTTCCATCCTATTCCCCACTTATTTGCATTTTTCTTCTTACTATTATAACATTGTTTTGTGTTATAGGTCAAAGGTTGTAGATCTTTGCAATGGATCATAATTGATTATTATTCTATTGCATGTCTATAGCATGTGTTATAACATGTGTCATCTTTGTTTGCTTCAACAGATCCAAACATAGTAGTTGTTACGTTGTAGACATTGGTACCGTTCGTGAAGAAGCCTATGCAATCAAATCGAATAATATAGTGGCATGGGGATGCAGCCCTAAATGCTTGTATTTTCTCCTTGTCACAAGGGTGGGGGGGGGGCAAAGAAGAAGGTTTAAAGTTACTTGCTTGTGCATCAGAGAATGGTTGTGATCCAAATGTTTACAAATTGGGGGCCACTCTACACTTTGAGTTTTATGCAGAGGGTGGTGATGCATCTCATTACAATCATCAAGCAAAGTCAATTAAACTCCAAGTCTTTCACATCCATGACCTACACATGCAATTAAAAGGGGATCTTGAATTGTTACAATAGCTTCTGGAACAATATAAAATTCCTCCCAATCTTAGATTCATGTTTTTACTCAACTTTGATTTACAAGGGCATTTGTGAATCTCACTTTAAAAAGGCAATATATATATATACACCTCCTTGCATTCACTATGCTCCTTTAATCCAATCCTAATCATGAAAACTTTACTACCTTTTTTATCAACAACCCAAATTTTGTGGATGAATTAGTATATTTATTGCGATGTGAAGAGACTATTCAAGAGGACATCTACATATTGGCATTGTTGGTTTTGGTAACTAAAACACAAGATAGGCTTAGACAATTTAATATCTTGATTATTATCAATGCTAGTGGCCATCAAGTTATTCTACCTAATTTCATGCAGAAGCCTATAAGGTCCATTATGGCAAGCACACCTAGATACTTAGTTTCCTTTGTTGAAGTTGTCCTCTCACTTGTCACAATTCTTATATCGTCATCAATAGGTGTTGTTGCATTAAACGAAGCTCATCTAATTTCAACCATTCCACCTCTTCTTTAGGATATGTACTTGCAACATAATCATCTGGTCACAACAATTGTACATAACCTTGAAGTTTTTATGGATTACAAAAATCCAACTAGCACACTCTTCTGAAATTTTGGTGGGTTAAATGATGTGGTTGCTAGGCTGAAAGTGGAAGGTGGAAGTAACTTGCATTGAAAAGTGGACCCAGAAGCAAAAGGTAGAGGTTTAAATGGACATCAAAATGTGTCTCCCATGGTGGGAGACATGGAGTTGCAACAACAGTTGGCTCTTGGGCAATCAAACACCTTCATTCCCTATCATCAAAGATTCCTTTTCAAAGCCTTGTTTCATGTTATTGCTCGAAGAACTTATGCCCTAGATAATGCAAGGCTTCATAAGTCAGAAGAAAGTGCATTGCTTGTTTATCTTTGTATTATCTTCAACCCTCAAAAAACCCATTTCCATTATCCTTGAAACAAAAGATTCATCAAGGGGTGGCCCTATGAGTCGTAATCCCCCACCACTTACACCTTGTGTTCAACTTCCTTTGGTGTGGTTTAATGCGCCAGCCATAATGAATGGGAAAGAGACAAATAATGAGGAAAATATATATAACCTTTTGTAGTATCAACATCAAGAGCCTTTTACATGCATAATGGTCATTTTTGTGAAAATGGTGGGAAACTTTTGTTTCTAGTTTTCAATATTTAGACATTTTTGTTTTTTGTTTTCAATATTTAAACATTTCAATTTTCAATATTCAAACAATTTTTTTTTCAGTTTTTAGTATTTAGACATTTCAATTTTCAATTTTCAATATTCATACATTTCAATTTTCAAAATTTCAAATTCCTTCCAAACATTTCACAAAGAAATTTCAAATTTTACCTTTCAGTTTTCAACTTTCAATATTCACATGTCCAAATTTAAACATTTCAATTTTCAATTTTCAAATTCTAGATGCTTCACATAAAATTTTCAATTTTCAAGTTTCAATTTTTAGCTTTAAATATTCGCATATCCCAATGAAAACAATTTAATTTTCAAACTTTCATATTCTAGACATTTAACATACAATTCCAATTTTCAGTTTTTAGCTTTCAATATTCACACATCAGAATTCAAACGTTTTAGTTTTCAAAATTTTAGATTCCAAACATTCCACATATTGTAGTACCTTGGCAGGTTTGGCACATGCCTCCCAAACAATTAATTAATTTTTAGTATTCAATTTCGAAAAATAAAATATTTTAAAAGATTCTTTATTTTCCTTCCAAAGGAGTTAGTTTTTGGGATAAAATATTGATCATGGTCATATAACATTGGGTAGAGCCATTATGCAATGAGTTGTTTGTTGTCTTTAATGTCATAGGATTACAAATTCAATCAAGGTTGGGTTCAATTTTTTTGCAATTCAATTATTTGGAATGAAAATATAGCCATACAAATCTAGGTTATATATATAGGAAAATTCTATTTTCACACCTTTTTTGGCTAGATTCACACCTTTTTTGCCGCCGGTCAGATTATAAACATATCATTGATACCATGGATTCATGGTATCAATGAGTCCTCACTGATACCATAGACCATGGACTCATTGATACCATGAATCCATGGACTCAATGAATCCTCACTGATACCATGGATCCATGGTATCAGTGAGGACTCATTAATCTGTTTAAATCTGACCGGTGGCAAAAAAGGTGTGAATCTAGCCAAAAAAGGTGTGAAAATAGAATTTTCCTATATATATATATCATATACATATATTCAAATCAAACCTTCATTTATGGAAATAATTGGTGGGGTTGTGTGTTTATTCTTCTTTTTCTCAAAGTAAGAATTAAAGATAACCTTGTAAAAATACATTATTGATAATTACAAATTTGCATCTTGAATTTGATGGATTAACACCAACCATTCCATTACATTCACATCATTGGAGCTTAGTAATCAAAAGTTTAAGAAATTTAACAATAGAAGACTATGTTTATTAGTGTTGCAAGTTCAACCTTCCAAGTGCAATCAACTAGATTTTAATTTCAAAAGCTTCAAGCAAAAAAATTGAAATTTCAATGTTCCTTAGTTCAAAAATATGAATATTACTTTATTATTCTATCACATCCAATGTTGTGTTCTACCAAATCAATGCCCAACACCATTAAAACTAATAAAATCACACATGAAAACATGCACACAAATGGATTGACCTTATGACTGAATACGATAAATGATCAATGAACAAATACTATAATTGAACATTGAAAATAACTAGTTGTCCAAATTATAGATGAAATATATTCCATTCGGATGATTTTTTTTAAACCTTCAAAAAAATATTAGACTTTAAGCATATGGTTTGGGTCCAATCTTGGCTCTCGAACCATATGAAAGTAGCATTTTTTTCAAGGCTAGCTTGAAGGTTTGGAGCAATGGTGGTCAACCTCCCACCTTCCCCACAAGCTCCAATAATAATAATGGAAAGTTGGGTTTTGCCCACACAATTGCCAACATTTTGCACACATTTTTGTGAAATGGCGAGGGAAATAGAAACTTCACATTGACTTGCAACTCCTTAAACTTCAATTTATAACAAGGATGGAGATGGTAATTGTGACTTGCATCACCACAAACCATGCCACTTCCAACAAGAGTTTTGAAAGGGACGGTAGCACGGGTGCAAATGGCAACTAATGACTCTAAACACAAACTTCACAATGATGATGACAACGTAACACACGCACAACAACAATGATGCAAGCTAATGTAATCAATTGATCAAAAAATGTGAATATGTTAAAGAGTGGCAAATTCCTCCTATGAAACCAAATGTTTATTATTTGTGCAGGTGTAGGTAGCAAGAATGATGGAATGTTGTAACAACCTTTTCATGTTATATGTAAATTCCTTGCATGAAATAATTTTCCAATACGAACCCAAGCTAATGTAATTGTAGCAAAATAAATTAGATAGATTTTCCATGTTACAAAATGTACTCACCTACAAGTCATAGGAATCCAAGTTCAAAACAAATGAAAAAAAATTACAAATTGATGCCAACCATGCCTCTTGCTCCAACATAATTTGTAATAAGTTTTAGAATTTCATATCATGAAGCATATATCTTCATGATTATTTTACATTTTGGGTTATTTCGATTTTATTATATTTAAGTTTAAGGTGGATATTATATGTTTACATAATAGTAAGGTGCACAAAAAAAAGTTAACAAATTATTAAAAAATAAACCCACATAATACATCACATAATACCCACCAAACAATACCCTTTTTAACATGCATATAAATGGGAAATTTTAACACATAATGTCCCTTCACGATACCTTTCAAGATATTATACATATATATACCTAATGGTACATTAGGTTTTTTTCTCTCTTAGAGGTATATTAAAGATTTACTTACTTGCTTACTTATTTCCCTACCTACCTACCTATATGTATTTAACATGCTTGCCTATTTAATTAGTTGGTAAGTAGGTGGGCAAAGCTAGGTTAATAAGTTAAGTTAATAGCTAATAAGTTCAGCTAGGCTATGTAGGAGTTAGGTAATAAGTAATTGTTAGTAAGTAGTAAATAATTACTAATAATTAATAGTTGCTAGTTGTAATTATGTTGAAATTAGAAAGTTTATTCCATATATTTTGTCCTCCTTTTCAACTTTGCAAACTACATAATTTTAAATGCACTTAAATTTTTTTAAAAACACAAATAACATTAAAAGCACTTGTGCTATTTGGGATGAAACAATGTAAAAAGATTGACCCTAAAAGTGAGACACAAAATAAAATAGGACTACCTTATAAAGGTGTTATGACCTAGACATATTATATATAAAAAATTTGTGATGTTGCCAAAGTGGCAATGGTCCATAAACATATTTTGCCAAATTTGGTGATATTCAACATATGAAAAATAAATAAATTAAGAACATTTTTATATTGCAAGAAATTGTGGAAATTTTTAACATTTAAAAAAACGAATTTGCAACAAAATACATATTTTAAAATTACTTTTCACATGACATTTTGCCACCAAAAAAGTTCATTGCCCAAATTTACCTACGTAACATAGGCCTACCTATTCCCCACGTACCTAAACTAGGCCTACCTACCTACCTACCTACCTATATCCTTAAGTTCATTGACCTATTTATTTACTTACCTAATTATATTTACTTACCTACATGGGTAAAAATATTTCTTAGAATATCCATAATTGTGCCACATGGCAACATTTAATTGACCTTTATTAGATCTAAGTGGGTTCCCGTTGGCCATCTGATTTAGGAACATCATTTGTCAAATGATTTACATGTGGCACATTAGTACATGTAACCAATGTAATTACAAAGGACTACTTGCACAATGGTAATATGTGTATAATATGGTCAAAGGATGCGACCCTATACATTGATTTCAAAGTTCATTTTTAAAAAAAGTTGATGATGTTAACACTAATGTTATGTCATTTGTGATTAATTGTCACATGCAACTTATTGTACACAAATAATTGGAAAATAATTATAAATGTTATCTACAACTAAAAACTAGTTATAAACATTAGTTGCAAAATTTCATTTTTCTTTGAATGACTTCATTGCCAACTCAAAAACATTGGTTTGCCTACATCTTTAACTAATATACAAAATAATTTCCAATCCTTCCACTAGTACTTTACAAAAGTGGCTACATCATGTCGAATGTCTAATTGCATAACTATTTAAAAAAAATTCCCCCAATGTTTACCTTTCCTCCAACTTTTTAAATTTCCTTCACTATGCATCATCATTGAAAAGTTTCTCCACGATCGTCCACATTAAAGTCATGCATGTTGCCATGTAAAAATATTAATTCTTCTTAAATATTTCACATAGTTGAATATATGTACACATTGTAATGCAAGAAATTGAAATTAATCCATTAGTAAATAATTTTTTAAAATTGAAAGTTGGACACCATTTGTTGTCACAATCAATTCAAGCTAAAATATTCATCTTCAATCACTTGTAATAAGACTAATCATTACACAATGGAATTTCCTTTTTGGATAGTTATGGAATACATATATGTTGGGCTTACCATCAAACCCTTAGAAAAATGAGATGAATTTTGAGTAGGTAGTATCCATAATTTGTTTGGGAAAAAAATCAATGAAAAAAAGTTGAAATATCAAAACCTACTTTGGAAATATTATCATTTTTTTGCCATGTTCTATTTTTTTTGAAAATGTGACCTTAGAAGAACACAAGATTAAATTGTTGCTAAATGTGACACCATTGAAAAAAAAAACAACACCAACCAAAAATGTTACACAATCATATCAATTGGATTATCAATGCACATAAACCTTCCAAAGGTTCATGAACAAGGTTTTGGAACCCTACATTAAATAATTTGCTATCGATTATTTGACAACATATGTGAACATAGAATTTGAATGATTGGCCTCCAAGATTGAAAGTAAATTTGTTTAAATGATTAATTGTGGTTAATGTTCATTTCAATTTTTAAAATGTCATTTTGGTTTTATGTAAGGTTTTTTTGCTTACTCATGTGGTCTCAAAGGATATAATAAACATGAAAACAATTACACTTGTTAAGGTGAAAAATCCCTTTTATAGTTTTAAGATAAAGAAATGATTGAAGCAATGTCAAGGGCATATAAGTTATATGATGTTATATATAGGTATGTGAAGGGTTTCAAGAATATGGGTTTGTCATCAAAGATATCTTTGGGGAAAAAACATGGGAATTTCAATGTTTTATCTTGGGCTCGTGGACTTGTGAGGAGGTATGAGAACAATTGAAAGAGGATTTTTTAATGCAAAATTGTAAGTTGCATTTGATGTGGGAAAAATGTAAAAAAAAAGTAAGTAATGCTCTAATTTTTAGATTTTGAAATCATTTGGAACAATGACATATAAATCATAAGCAATGTCATTAGAAAGCTTGTTAGCAACATACCACTTACAAACTTAACATAAATGTCTAGCAAATCATATGAATAATGTGTTACCTAACATCATAATGAAAAAAGGTTGAAATTACTTGTTGCAAACAAGAACAATCCCACTTAAGTGTGCACACGAACTTGCACATGGAATGAAAGTTTTCAAATTTCCAAGGGAATTTTTTTGATCACATGACAATTGATAATAACTATAATGCAAAGATTTTTGGAAAGTTATATCCATGATGCACAATGTTAAACAAAATTTCCCATTTGCTAACAATAGATAAAATTTTGTCACCTTGACGATGAGGAAGAAGATTAATGGGTGTGACATTATATATGGCAAATGAAAATATCTTTTTAATAAATTTTAATAATTATCTTTACATGTGACAAATTCTATTCAAAATGTAACTCACATGACAAAAACAAAACTTAACTAACCCAAAAACATGAAATTTTCACATTCATATACCTAATGTGTGCTTATGTGGTTTTAGTTTGTTAAGCCATGTTTTTAGGTGAGCACTAAATAGTCACTAAGCTATAGAACACCTTAATACAAGAAGTAGCTTGAACCTTGCTATGAAAAATAGGCATTTAAAAGCACACCTATAAAATACATAGTAATTTAAAACTAGGTTTACAAGGTTAAAACTCAAAAGATCTACATAGAAATAGCTAAAAGGACAATTTCATATTTCATTTATTTTGAATGTTTATTTTAAGGAAATTTGATAGATATTTAATTTTATTTTCTTTCTTGTGCAATTTTTTTATTATTTAGTTACAATTTTAATGTTATGTTAAGTCTCGGTTGTTCTATATTGCAAAAATAAACTTATTATAAGAATATAATACATAAAAATAATTCAAACATCATGGCACGATTCACCTCATGTATTTTTTTTTTGTTTTACATTTGAATTACAAAGATATTATATGAAAAATAATAATTAATAAATAATTAATCAAATTTCAAAACACATTCTATAATTCATCATATTAGATAATACAGGGTCTCAGAAAGGGTATGTAGCCTCCTTGACATCCGGTACCTGAGAACCCGGCGACCCACGGGTCGAGAGAACCGGAACTATAGCCGTCGAGAGAACAGGAGGTATAACCGTCGAGAGGACCGGGATTCGTTCACTCAACAGCGGGAATTATAGCCGTCGAGAGAACCGGGATTCATGCACTCAGCCATGGAAACGATAACCGTATAGAGAACCCCCGGGAGTGCATGCCGTCGAGAGAACCGGGATTCATGCGCTCATTAACGGAGAATATACCCGTATAGAGAACCGGGACTCATGCACTCATCAACCGAAAGATACCCGTGTAGAGAACCGGGGAATATGCACTCAACAGCGGGAATTATAGCCGTCGAGAGAACCGGAGTTCGTGCGCTCAACAGCGGATGAGATAACCGTATATAGAACCGGGGATCGTGTAGTCAACAGCGATAATGATAACCGTCGAGGGGACTGGAACTATTAGAGAACGGGAAACATAACCGTAAATAGAACCGGATATGTAACCGTCTTGAGAACCGGGAAGGCAGAATTCGAGAGAACCGGGACTCCAGCGCTCCACAACAACGAAGGGCACGTCCCTACTATGCCTGGGAGAGGAAGCGGGGAATGATAACCGTCGAGAGAACCGGGATTCATGCACTCGACACTGTGTAAATCTGTGTGTCTTTTGTGTTTTGTGTGTGTCCCTAGTCTGTCTCGTCGTCTTTGCTTGCGTGTCGTTTGCCGGTGTGGGTTCTTCGCTGGTTGCTTTGCTCGGTGCGCAGCAGACAGCTTTACAAAAACTGGTTTTGCTTGTGGCAACGCCATCGCCATCGCCATCGTCATCATGTGTGAGGCATCGCAGGGAAGAGTACGACTACTGCGGCCGAAGTTGCCGTAATAGAGAAGGGGGGAAAAGGATTCGGGAGCAGTGAGAGAGAGTCTTGGGATCGGGCAGCCAGGAGGGAGAAAAGCGGGGAGAGGAGGAGGAGGAGGAGTGGCCATGGAGGAAGATACGGAGCTGGAGGAAGGGGAAGCTAAGGAGCCTTGTGACCCTGACAAGGATTTCTCGTATCTTGTATGCTGTGCAACATACTTCGTTTTTTTTAATCTTCCTTGTTTTGCTCTCCTACTCTCCTTTTTGACTTTATTTTCTTTTGTTTCCTGATCAATTTGTTCGTATTTCTACTCCTGAGTTTTTTTGGGCGAATTGAGGTTCTCTCCTCCCCTTCTTCCCTCCCTCCCTAGATGAAAAAATTCTCTCGGGATTCTTGCGTGCACTTGCGTTCTGGTTGGTGTATCCGAGAGATTTAGGTGTGTATGTTCGTGAGTCCCTTCCGAGATCATCATGGAATGTGTTGGGGAGGGGGGCAGGGAGGGATGGGCGAATGAGGTGGTCTATGTATAGCTGGAGTCCCATGGCCTTCTCTGATTTTGTAGTTTGGATTATTCTCTGTGACGATTGTTCTTTTATTGCTAATGACTAGTTTGTGGGAAATTTGTTTTCTCTTTGAGAGCAAATGGCAATTTTGCAAGCTGCATGTTTGCTGCATCAATCCATCCACTTCTGCTCTCAGCTACATCAAAAGGGATTTTCTAGAGCTGGAAACCCTTGGATGTCCATCTGCTGGGCAGTGTAGGCCATGGGCTACACACATCTTGGTCCATGTGCCATGCAGCAGAATTCATACAACCTGTCTTGTTTTTGTCCTCTAATCTTAATCTGCCATACCTTTTCCTAAGGGCTGGTGGTAGCCCTTATGTTAGTTTATCCAAAGTGTGTGGTGCTTGCAATGAAGAGCTCGTTGCAAGAAGTTTTTGGAGAGTTCAATCAATTCAGAAATTGATTATGATCAGTCATGGGGTTTAATGTGCTGGTGTGATACCAGGATCAGAAGCTGCAGCTCTTGTTAGGGGACCAACAGAAGGAGTTCCAAGGGTGTACATTATCCACCGAGAAATTGGGTAGGCATATGTTTCCCATTTTTCCTCTGTGTCTATTCAAAGGTGAATGCCATTGTTGGTTTCCTGGGCCTTTTCTGCATTGCAATGCAAGCATTGCATGAAGGTGGGAAGTGCTGAAGCCTTGTCATTCTTGTAGTACTAATTTCCTGGAACGGAGATGTGCAAGCAGTTGTGAATGAAAAACTGCATCCCATCTACGATTGTTGACTCTAAGGGTTGATTGCTGTTTCCTGAAATTTCACAATAGAGGAAGCTTCATTTGAACATGTTGAATGCCAAGAAGAGAATGAGGGCAGGCACTGCTTGTGTTGTGTTTTTGAGTATGTGTTGACAATGTTCTGCAGGGTCAAAGTTTGGAGGTTATGGTACATTCCTACCCACACAAGCTCGTGGACCATCTGTGTTAGCAAATCCTCTTCCACCTCCACATTCAGTGGAGCCTATGAGTGTTTTGACAGAGGGCAGTGTGGAGGTGATGGAACTTTCCTTCTCATCTATGTGCAGCTTTCACTGGAAAATTGTTCTAACAGAGGTGGGAACATGATGCGGTGGTTAGTTGCTGACGATTTGAGATATGGTTGGCAGTCTGTGAAGCACATGGCAGGGGTAGCGGACAAACCAATGCATGCTCAATCATATGGTGAGCCTCCGACTCAAAAGGTGCTCAAGAAGAAGAATGGTGTGAGCAATGATCCCATTGTCTCCAAGAAAGTGACGATTAGATTCACTGTGGGCAAGGGAGGTGAAAAGGAGACTCAGCCTAAGGTCATCCAGAATGGGCTGAGCTTCGACCACTTGTCATCAGCATCTCTTGGCAATGATGACAAACATAATCTCTCTGATGCAGAGTTCAGCCCTGAGCCTAGCCCCAGGTCTATGATTAAGGTATGCACTCTAAACTGTACATTCATTGACTAGAGCATAGTTTGAGGACAAGACATCACAGAGGGATTTCTATTGATTGCATGCCCTGGCATGGGATACAGATTATGACATCATATCATACTCCACGGGACTTACTCTCTCCACTTCCGCCTTCATTCCTTGAGTCCTTGGACCGGAAGGAGAAGGCTCCAATCACACTGAAAGTTAACAAACCAGCTAAGGCTCCCCTCAATACACGCACTCCTGGAGGGAAAGTTGACCCAGACAGAGGTAATGAAAGAAAGGTCAAAGCAGATGAGAAGGAGAAGGAGAAGCAAGCTGCTATTGAGTTGAGGAAAGTCAGTGAAGTAGTGGTGGATGGTGGGAAGAGAGCTAGGAGAGACTCTGATGTGGAGAAGAAAATTCAGACTGAGCCAGTCCCGAAGGGGCCTGTCAAGCTTGTGAGAAATGATGTTAGTAAAGGGGAACAGCAAGAGGTGTCAATTGACAAGGTTTTGGAAGGACCTAGTAAGGAGGATGCTGAATCAGGTAAGGAGCTAATGCCTAAGAGTCTGGGTGGCAAGCAAACCGACCTCAAGGCAGAACTTGCTGGGATTGCTTCCAAAGAGAAGGAGGGTTCTGATGTCAAAGCATCACGGAAACCAAGTGCTGTTCAAGATAAAGACAGTAAAGAGACCACTCAAGCCAAGGAGATAATCAAACAGCAGGGTCGCAAAAATCCAGAGGCTGCAAAAGTGGGTACTAGTGAGAAAGACAGCAGTGATAAGATTGGAAGCCTGACAGATGGTTGGAAGCAAGAGAAGGATGAGAGCAAAGAGATATTAGTTTTTAAGGGGAATGAAGTTCTGAAGGAAGTAAAGAAAGAGAATCGAAAGAAAGACTCAGTGAGTGACTTCATAGCTGGAGATGTGCACAAAGAGACTATCAAAGCAACTGCCAAGGGTGAACGCACTACAAAGAATGAACCTATCAACATTGCTAGTCAGAAGGATGTCATCAAGGATCAGAAACGTTCAAAAACTGCTCGAGACACAAAAGTGGGGAAAAAGGAGAGACACAGAGAACAGGGGCCAGTACTGGAAGCTGCACCTAAGGCAGAATATGAGAAAGTGCAGGGAAGAGTGGACACAGCAGCTCCAGCCCCAATTGTGACAGACCCAGTAGTCATGCCTACACAGTTGGTCTTGGACAACTGGGTTCAATGTGATAAATGTGAGACCTGGCGTCTGTTGCTGCCCGGGATAGACACTCCCGATTCATCTGCCAAGTGGAACTGCAAGATGATGGTTTGGCTGTAAGTTTATATTCCTATCATGATGATGTAGATTCGCAACTTGTGATCTCTCTGTAGACTTGCTCTCTCTCCTTTCACTCTTCACCCACACTTGTGACACACATTCTGTGTGTTCTCTCCAAATGCTAGAGTGTGAAGAATTGATACCTGGTTCTCTCACTGTAATGTCCACAAAGCTGCTCCCTGCTTGCCTCTTGGTGATTAGTATCAGGGATGGCATCTGTGATAGTTGAGAGTGGCAATGGGTTGGATGCAGGCCGGGAATGAATAACTGCAAGTTCACAGAGGAAGAAACTACTGCAGCTGTGTACAGTTATCTCGGGCTCCAAAATCCAAAGCTGGTTCCCACAACTGTTGCACATGCAGAAATGCCACCTCTCCCTCCAGTTGTGGAGCCTTTTTTGAAAAAGTCAGCAATTCCAGCTGATACCAAAAGAGGCTCTAGGATAACCACAGACAAAAAGAGACCAGTTGGCTCTGTTCCAGCTGGTGGTGTCAAGACAGCAGGGAGCAAAGGTGCTGATGGCACAGTGAATAGCAAAAGTCTAAATGATGCAGCCTTGGATGCTAATGCTGATGAGATTGCTTATACTCGCATTCTGGCAGATAACAACAAGCTCAAAGAAAAAGAGAAGAAGAAGCGCCAACGCACTTCTGAAGGTTTTCCTCTCTTCTTCAACTCCAGTAAATTTTCAATCTGGAACAGGCTTGCCTACATTTTCTTGTGCTCATTCTGTTTGCATTTCCCCTTTCTTTGGGTATGCAACAGAAACTTAAGACTGCAGCTTTTTGTATGACTATTGCCCTACATGTTTAGCAGCTTATTACATTCTTGCCTACAACCACTGTCAGGAGCTCATGATATCAGTGGGGAGTAGAAGCAGTAGTTCCTTCCATTTATGACAATTGAGATGGTTTGATAAATGAAAACCATCAAACCATTAATTGAGTGACATGCATCAGGTTATGACTGCTGCACTCATTCTTGTCATTTTGTTTGGCTAGAACTGACACTACCTTTGTTTTTTCTGTGAAGTTTTGTGTTGCAATCACATTGATATTCTTTCTGCTTGTACTTTTCTTCATGCTCCATGTTGGTTGGTTTATTGTGTCCATGGAGCTCAAAACAAACTACTGCAACTTACATGGGAACAGTCCAGCTACCATGTGCATAGTTGAAGTATCTGAGAACTTGGCATGTAACAAAGATGTCTGTATTGGCATGTTGAAGTAAATTTGCTCTTCTCTGTGCAGGTGATGTGACACCTAGAAAGAAAAGTGTGGGTGAAGAGAAGCATATCCAAGGGTCTGGAGTGAAGCATCCAGGTGGTCTGAATGCTGGTATGGTACAAGGTGAGAAGGATACAGAACAAAACCGAGTTGCAAGGGAAAGGGATGAGACTGAAGCACAACCTCTGTCTTCAATTCCTGCAAAGAGAAAGAAGCAGATAGAGATTGCAGCTGAGGGCAATGAGACTAAAAGTTTGAAGAAAAGCAAGGGTAACAAGGTGCACAACAATGATGCTAGTCTTGACAAAGACATCAAGGTTGGTGAGCGTGTGAGTTCCCAAAGGGGCAAAGCTGGTTCTAATGTGATCAATGCAAATGATGCTCATCACTCCAGGCAGACAGACATCGACATACATAATATTGCTTCAGTATTGAAGGATTCCAGAAGTTCCCCTGAAGTTTACAAGAGTGGTGAGAGTGAGAAAGGTCTGGATCAGAAGGAGAATGGGAGGGCTGCAAATATAGAAAAGTCAAAGCTGGAGTTGAACAAAGTACTTGACAGAAGAAAAAATTCAAAAGAGGATGAGAAGGAGTCTGAGCAACGAGCAGTGAAAAGACCCAAGCAGGATGTGCATGGACACCCTAGCTTAGAGTCAAATAGACATGTCAATAGGACAATGTTACCTTCTGAACAAGAACCAGAGATTCTAGAAGTCACTGCTAGCCCTGCACCAGCTGCTCCACCCAATGTCATTGGATCCAAGAAGGAAGTCTTCAAAAAGGAGTCATTGAACTACTCCACCCTATCCAAGGTTTGCTCATCTCCGGAGTCATCAAGAACTGGGTCAAAGGCTCATGGTTCTTCTCCCATTGAGTCCACTGTATCATCATCACCAGTACGGTTCAGAAAAGGAGAGAGAGAACAGTCAAGAAATCAACGGGGTGGACCAGAGAATTTATCTCTACCAAATGAGGGTGTATTGCAGCAACATTCATGGTCTGCAAGCCCTAAAGATGGGGAAGATGCATCTCATCAGTTCTCATGGGATGAAGGTGAGTTTCATCATGCTGGGGCTTGGCATGGTGCCAATGTTTCTCGAAAGCATGACCACAGTTCTGGGGCTCATGATGAGGAATGGAACTGGGATGAGCATAGGGGAGCAAATCCTGGGTTTGCATATGACAGTCATCAGGATCGCAGTGGACAGCGTCCAGATTGTAATTGGGACCAAGATGATCTCGATGGGCAATATGAGAGAAGGGTTAACCAAAATAGTCATTATGATGGGGATCGTAACCAAGGAGTAAGGGATCCATGGCCTAATGAACGACCTGATGTCCAAGAGGACCCATATTCCAGGGAGCACCATACAAGGGATGACTGGGGTCGGCCTTCCTCAAGAGAAAGCCGCCTGGATAAGACTGGCGGTGGCTCTTGGAATGATGAACAGCAACTGGAGCAGGGAGAGGAGGTTCCCACTAAAGACGAGACCCTACCTGCTACATCAGAACATGGGGCCAGGGATGATCGCTTTGTCAGTAAAGGAACTAGTTGGGAAGGTGAGAGGGCTGCTCCTGTTAGCAGGAAGGAGAATGATAGTGCCACAGTACACTCTCTAGATATTCCAGTGCCTGGGAAGAGGCCAAGTGCAACTGCAAGTGCTCGAGTCAAAGAAGATACAGGCAAGGTACTGAAACATGAAGGTCAAACTAGCATCCTGTCAAAAGCTCTTGTGAACATCGGTAGGGATGGAGAGGGAGTAACAGGCAGTCCTGTCAAGAGGGAGCAGTCTCATGTACATAATCCTGCATTTTCAGTTGCCAAGAAAGAGGCCAGAGCGCTGAAGCATTCTGCAGATCATTTGAAGGTGGGTCTCTGCTTTCTGTCCCTGAAATCATCATCTGAATAATGATTTCATGTTAAACATGTAATTGGAGGACATGATTTCTTTGAGTTTGTTTTGAAGGGATTTTTTGCTATTGACCACATATAAGCCTGTTTTGGACTTTGCAGGCATTTTGGGGTTATCATCTGGTCTCATATTTGTCAAGCTTGGTTGCCTGTCCGGGTATTCCATTCACAGAAGTGCCATGCTTTCATTGGTGGCCATGACATCTCTTACAAACTGTGGGCTGAATGTGCAGAATGAACCTGGACTAGAAGTTGAGAGCACCAATTTGTATCTGCAGGCAGCGCTGAAGTTCTTGCAGGCAGCAGCTCTTGTCGAAAATGACAATACTGACAATAACCGTGCTGGGGAAACCCAGTCGATGGTGGTCTACAACGACACTGCTACACTCTGCAAGTATGCCACTTTCTGATTTTAGTGAGTGTCTTTTGAAGCAGGTGAGGAGAGGCTGGCAAATCAGATTTTTCCCAGTTTTCATTTCTAGAATATTTTTTGGTTCTTGTCCACTTCCGCCTGAGTGAAAGGTGGAAGAGGCTGTGCTAAAGATCCACATGTTAAGGCTCCTGTGGAGCTTGTATGAACTATGCTGGGCATTAGGACTGAGCTTGTCTATATTCTTTGTGCAGATACTGTGCTGGTCAATATGAGCGTAGGAGTGACATGGCAGCTGCAGCACTGGCCTACACATGTGCAGCAGTGGCACTTGGCCGGAGGATGCTGTGTAAAAATCTGTGCTTTGCTCGTGATTGCAATGAGCTTCTCACAGCTGCTCAGCAAGCATCTGCCCCTCCTGTCACATCTAATGGCCCTCTCCTCCGTCCACCTCTTCCTTCTCGCTCTGCTGATAAACCTGGTTCTTCACTTCCAATGGTTCGAGATACTGGAATTGGTAGGTGACATCCTCACAAAGAGAATTGTGTGTTTCTTTTTCTCTCTGTGTTTCACTTGTGGATTGTGAATTGTCAGGAGTAAAAGAAGATAACAATATCTGGGGTTTGCAGGAGAGTCACCATCATCCTCATCAGCTTCAGATGTTGACAATCTCAATAACCAGTCATTAGTGCCTAGTGACAAGGGCACAGTGACACAGGTAGGCAGGATTGGCATGGCTTCACCACAGACAATGCCAGGAGCTGTGGCACCCGGCTCTCACAGCATGGTCCCTTCCCACCTCCGCTCCAGCTTTATTCGAGTTTTGAAAGATGTATGCTCTTTGTCTCTTTTTTCTTTCTTCGCGGTGTCACTTTGTACATGTTTCCTGGTCTTCTTATTTGCTTAAGAGACAGGGAGGCACCATTGCTATCTTATTTACATTACCTGGAAATTGTGAGAAATGTTGGAAATGTTGTTAGTGAGCCTTCTCATTTGCATCTTGGGGCCTCATTTTGTATGCCTACTCTTACCCCATATTCACTTGGTAGCCTTTTTTTGTGATCAGGTCCAAAGTATACATACAGGAAAAGTAGTTTTGAGTCCCACTGCCCTGTCCTCAGTGTAGAGTACTGTACCTAGTGTTGAAGGCATTAGAAATTCTTCGTCTCCTTTGACCCCATAGTGTTGATGCAGGGTAGGTACAGAGATTCATTGTGGTGTGGGTGATTGTGGTTGCAGGCAAGTGACATGAGTAACTTGCTTGAGGCATGGCAAAAGGCTGCAACTGTGACAGCCAAAGCAGAGGCTACATGCGACCAAAAGGGTATGCTTGCTGTCAAGAAGGTGGGCGAACTGGGTGGGTTTGGAGATATTGAAACAGTTGTGCACTTGGTGCGAGTGGCAATGGATACCATTGGCCACTGACCTGGTGTTTTGGCTGTGTTTGAATAAAACAAGAATCAAGTAGGAGAGCACACAGGTAATGGCTTATTGTTTTGTATGTAGGTCTGGCTTCCCTGTTTGCTCACATCTCCCTTGGGTGAGAAATCTCCATGATCCCTTTGTACCATGGCATGGTATCAATATGTAATTTGTTTAGTTCATTTGGTTTCCATATATCATAAGAATATCAGAGTAACCAATCAATGGCATTTAGGGTCTAGTTCAGCTACTGTAGTATATTTTAACAAAACAAAAGTGTCTTCAACTTTTACAGAGGACAGGTTGAAGGGAATCCTCCACTTTCTTTTCTTTGATGGTCCAACTTCTACAAAGTTAAGAGATGACCATTTTCAAATGTATGCCTCATGTTTTAAACATTGGCAAATCTTGAAGTGCACCACAGCGACAGTCATGTTTGGTCCTAATCCTGAGGAATTTGTTTCTGGTTACTTAGTAAGCAGATGTATTGTCTCTCTGGGTGCACCACTTCACAGCAGCTGATGAAGAAGCTAAGGGAGAAAGGAAATGGCTGCACACAATTTCCACACCCTAATACTCTGATTTTATTTTCAATTCTTGCATTTTCTCTTTCTCTATTTGTATCTTTGTTTGGACCTCACCTACTTTTAGGTTGGTTTCTGAGGCAGTGTAAGATAGGTTAACTTACATCCCTATTTCTATCTTCATTAGGATCTCATCTGTTTTCTTCTTGGTTCAAAGTAGTGGATTATACTAGTCAGTCAACTTCTAGGAAGAATAACTTTCACCTGAACTGTGACAGATTTCAGATTGAGGTTGAGTGATTTTGGAGACATTTGGTTCAGCAATGGTCCTTTCTTTATACAAACATGTAAGTTACTCTGCCCCAAGCCAGTTTCATTGTCAGGTGCTCCACATTCTATAACCAGATCAGACAATATTTAGTGGTGTTATAGTTGGTGTTACAAAGGTTGCAGGCAGCACAATTGAAAGCTGGATAATGTTTTCAATGTAGTTAAATAGAAGGCACATTGATGAAGGAATCATCCACAATGTGCCTTACAACCTCCCACAATATGAGGTACATCAATAAAGAAATCCCAGATTGTAGCTGCTTGTCACAATCTGTTCACATAAACAAGGGTAACCTCTATGTACACAGGAGTTGGAAATTTCCTTGTAATTACAGATACAATGTGCTAGAACAACAATATTGAGAGGTTCAGAATACTGCTATCCATTTTTTGCACACAAGTAAATATTTTTCTAATCTTCAAAACCCACAGTTGGAAATGACAAGTAGAAGAAATCTAGCTAAGAAGCTGCCATGTCTTGCATCAAATCAGGAGACCACACAAGGACATCGGAGAGAGGTTTAGACATGCCACATTATTCTCATTGAGGCAATAAAGGAAGTCCATTAGAACATCAACTTTGATTCCTTGTGAAAAACAGACTGGCTCACAAATTTCACGTCAAACTCTGAGCCTCAGCAAGATAAGCAACAAACAGCTTACCATCAATGCCTCCAGTTAGCTTCTAGTTGCACAAGCTCCTAATAAAGAATCCTTGCTTCAAATGTCTTTAATTTGAAACAGATCTTAGTAGTGTTGGAGCATTGTTTCCTACAGTCAGAACTGTCTAGAAACTAAGGTTAGACTGCCAATCTTGGCTGGGTGGGTGTTGAGACCCTTGGCCTGCCACAAAACTGCTTCACCATCAATTCTTCTCACAAGTTCATCAAGAAGAACTTAGAACAGAGCCTTCAGATATCAGCCTCCAGAATACATTCGGTGCACTGCCTATTTGGATCTCTGCCTCATTTTCCTGCGCTTCCGCTTCAACCTCCTCATGCGTTTCTTCTTCCACTACAAAAATTCCAACGGGCAAAATGAAATATCATTAGATTTTCCTTCAACTGTGTCACATCTGGTCTTTCTCAATTAAAAGAGAAGTCAATGAGTAGGGTTGAAGACATCCACGATTCCCAGCTGTTTGATTCCCACAAAGGCATGAACTGCTTCTAGGAACACAAAAGCTTAACATGACATAAACTTCATAGGCAATGGGAGCTTTCTTAATCCTTCCGAATAACCTGAAAAGAATAGAAAAAATGATCCTAGAAAAAGGAAATGGATATTTCAGATCTGACCGAAACAAAACCAGCAACCAATTACACAAGAGGAAACCTTCCTCTAAAGAGAAGCGGAAACCAGACTACGAGACGGAAGTAAGAGGGACAACCCATCGCAACGGATGCACATTCTTAAAACTATTCAACAGACGCCATCTATATCAAGACCCATTTAGATCAAGACACACAACCATTGGAAACCCACCGAACCCCGCACAACCCCATGAGGCTCAGTGTGTGCTCCGCGAGGCTGCAGCGTGACATGCCTACCAGATAGCAGACCATACAGTAGGATTC
>Ga0209208_10004069_pt1 | contig 20852 bp, 15 predicted proteins | sample S1TSphfallax_3_FD_187694 | JGI IMG/M metagenome (GOLD analysis project Ga0209208, IMG submission 187694) | Host-associated microbial communities from peat moss isolated from Minnesota, USA - S1T2_Fd - Sphagnum fallax MG (SPAdes) (version 2) | ecosystem: Host-associated > Plants > Peat moss >...
AATTTAAGACCGCACTTCCCGATAAAACCCCATATCTTCAGTTGTCAAGGTTCAGTGTTGGACCAGCTTTTTAAGCTTTGTCTTGAGTTATTCTAGCAATTAAGATGGCGATTCCTCATCGACCCCTCGCCCTTTCCAGCCTATAGCTTGATTCGGTTAGTGGTCAATTCGTCATCGCCCAAAAATTCATCCCACACTGCCCAACTCCAAAGCGGAGACGCTGCGCGAACGGGTCAGATGTGGGGCTTCTTTTTGTTTTAGCTAAAAACGGCTGATTTCTGGACTTTTGCCTGGGCCAAAAAACTTCGTCTGTAACCTCAATCGCGATTTTAAAAGTAAAGCGCCAAACCGTTTAGAGTATAGGACTAAGAAGATTAGGAAGATTAAAAGGATCTGGGGGGAATTGCACTTATAACGTTCGCAAGTTGTTACAATAATTTTGCCTGAGTAATTGGCGGTAGGAAGTGGGGGTACAGGTGAGCGATCGCCATCAAAAGCATCTAGTAGGGTCGGATATGGAGAAAAACTATACATTCAAATTCAATTCTCCCGCTGCCTTAGAAACCTTGAAAGCTGGTAAGTATGACCCTATTAACTTCTACGAAGTGCGGTTAAACCTGTTTAATCTGGCGGTAATGGCAGACTATGATCAGCTAATTTGCCTGCCCACATTAACTGCCATTGACAAATACTGGTATCAGGTTGAAACAGCCCGAAAAGTTCTTAGACAAATGGGTGGACGTGCCTTACTAGCGGATGAAGTAGGATTAGGCAAAACCATTGAAGCTGGACTAATCATAGCCGAATACTTAGCTAGGGGGATGGTACAATCCCTGCTAGTGCTAACTCCAGCCTCCCTAGTTTCCCAGTGGCAATTAGAACTAAGTGAAAAATTTAATATTGCTACTATCACCACAGATAACCGTGACCCTCAACAACCAATAGAATCTTTTTGGGAGAATAATCCCCGAATTATCGCCTCACTAAACACAGCGAAGTCTGCCAAACATTATCCCCACGTTACCAGTCGCACCTGGGACCTGGTAGTTGTTGATGAAGCCCACCACTTGAAAAATCGCACTACTCTTAACTGGAAACTAGTCAATGCTCTCAACAAGCGATTTATCCTGATGCTCACAGCTACCCCAGTGCAAAACTCACTGGTAGAATTGTTTAATTTGCTCACCCTCCTCAAACCGGGACTACTACAAACAGAAGCCGCATTTAAAAAAGAATACGTCGATTCCAGAAATGGCCGAGTCCCGAAAAATCCAGAAAAGTTACGCTCACTGATGCGGGAAGTCATGGTACGAAATACCCGTGCCTTAGTAGATGTTAAACTACCCAAACGCTTCGCCACCACAATAACCGTTACCCCAGCAGCAGCAGAAGAGAAGCTTTACCAAGCATTGAGTGAGTATTTACGTACTTCAGAATCCAAGCTAGACAGACTCTCCCGTACCAATTTGCTGACGCGTGCTGGTTCATCCCCAGATGCTTTAGCTGACTCCCTCAAGCAACTGACTTTGCGCTTACCTGATGATGAAGAACTCAAGTCTTTAGCAAGACAGGCTACCCAAGTCAAGCAGGTAGAGAAAGCAAAAGCCTTGGTAGAGATGCTGTCAAAATCTGTCCAGAAAACTTTGGTCTTCACAACCCATAGAGCAACTAGCACCTATTTAGCCCAAACTCTGCAAGCCGCAAATATCCCCTTTGCAGAATTTCAGGGTGGGATGTCCCTGAAACAGAAAGATGAGGCAATCAGCACCTTTCGGGATACCGTTTCTGTATTACTGGCATCTGAAACAGGTGGAGAGGGACGTAACATCCAATTTGCCAATGTGATTGTTAATTATGATCTGCCCTGGAATCCAATGAAAATAGAACAACGCATTGGTCGTATCCACCGCATTGGACAAACCCAAGATGTGTTTATTTTTAACTTTTGTCTTAAGGGTAGTATCGAAGAATATATTCTACGGATATTGCATGACAAAATTAATATGTTTGAACTGGTAGTCGGAGAGATTGAAACAATTTTAGGAAATGTAGATGATGAATTTGACTTTAGTGAAATTGTCATGGATATCTGGCTTAAGCATCAAGTCAAGCCCGAATTAGATACAGCTTTTGAGCAATTGGCAGATAATTTATTGAAAGCCAAAAACCAATATCAGCAAATTCAAGAACTAGATGAACAGATTTTTGGCGAAGAGTTTGAAGCTTAAAAGATTGATTTAAATATAGGTATCCAGTTTGGTAGGTGAGGAAATATCTGTGTGGGATCTTAAGCAGAAGCAGGGGAGAACAGATAACTCCTAATCCAAAATTTATGGATGTGTAGGGAGTTTAAAAAATCAAATAGGATTAAAATATGTTATCAGACCCAATTATTGCGACATTAGAAAAAATTATAACGCTGCATGATGGAATAGTAGAACCCGTCGGTGAACACATTTTAAATGCATTATTACCGTCAAACATTGCCTCCCTACTTTCCCTCCCCGAAGAAGTTACTTTTACCACTAAAGCTGATGTCCATGAAAGTGTTTTTGTCACCTATCATTCAGAAGTATTAAATAAGTTATCTGACTTAGTAGCTAATAAAGGAATGATTAGTGCCTTAGGTGTAAAATTCGATAGCTATTTAAAGACAACAGGATTTGAAAAGAGTATCCCAGAGAAATTTTTAGTTCAAAATGGTTTAATTCGTTTTTTAGAGGCTAACCCAGGAATTACTCGTTACATTCTCTGTAATGTAGCTTACACAGCTAATGCAGATGAAAAAAAGATTGGATTAGTTTCGTTTATTATCAATGAAATAACAGGAGTGACACCAGTAGAAATTGGTGATGCTCTGTTCTGGGAATCTGACCGAATTTCCGTCGATCATCAACTAACACCACTATCTATCCCTGTTGATGAATTGTTGAAGTTAATCGAACATCAAAGTCTAATATTAATTGGGAAATCTCTGGAGAATTGGCAAGCAAAATTAACCAGGGCTAGAGCTAGAGATGAAGACAGAGTTAAGGCTTACTACAATACCATTAGCTCAGAAATTCAGCACAAGATTGAGTCAAAACATTTGGTCGGTGATGAGAAAGATAAGGAAGTAGCACGAATTGAAGCCACAGAAAGAGAATTATCTCGAAAATTGTTAGATATCCAAGAGCGTTACGCAATGAGTGTAGAAGCTTGGTTACACAGTGCAATGATTATTCATTTACCTACAGTACATATTAGGTGTGAGTTGCAAAGAAAGAAAGTAAAACGAACTGTAACAGCAGTTTGGAATCCGTTCACTAAAATTATTGAGCCGCTACGTTGTTCCTTATCAGGAGAACCTGTTTACGATTTCTATTTAGATGATCAATCAGCTAACATTATCTCGTCAGTGGTGTGGAGAAAGTGAAGTCCAATTACCACGATAAATTACAGATCAACCCTCCCCATTTAACTAAATGGAGGGTATATTCAGCACTAGCTGGGTAGTACATTGGTCTTGAGGAAACTACCCCTACGCTTCTACCCAATGTTACTCGTTCAACTGACTGGAGTTCACCATGATGGATCGCCAATAATTCCCCTACATCGTATATCTGACTTTTCCCGTTAAATCTGAAAACCCCTGCACAGGGAGCGGAGGAGAGATTGATCTTCTCTCCCCTAATCCAAAATCCCTGCTCTCCTAAATATTTTGGGGGAGCGATCGCCTATCCAATCCGTCTCCCAATTTAATGGGATTCCTCCCATCTCCATCTCGATCAATTAGTCCCCATCGTTCACTCCACCCTCTGCAGACACAACTGGCGAAAATGATCACCCCGCACCTCAAAATTTGGGTATTGGTCAAAACTAGCGCAAGCAGGGGAGAGTAGAACGACCGAAGCTTGATATTTTTTCGCCAATTCCGCTGACTTAGGAACTGCTTTTTCCATTGTTTCTACAATTTCATAATTAGTGTAGCCTACCTCATGTAAGCGTTGGGCAAATGCCGGGGCAGCGGTACCAATTAATAAGACGGCGGCAACTCTTTTTTGAATCTGTGCTAACCAACCAGTATCATCTCCTGGTTTAGCTTCCCCACCGGCGATTAAAATTGTCGGAGTTTTAACTGAGATTAGACCAACTTCAGCCGCGTCATAGTTAGTGGCTTTACTGTCGTTAATAAAGTTGATGCTTTCCCAGGTACATATATGTTCTAGACGATGGGCTACTCCTGGGAATTCTCGAATAGCGTGTTCAATGGCATCACGACTAATTCCCGCTAACCTAGCTGTGGCTACTGCCATCAATAAATTTTGCTGGTTATGTTCTCCCACCATCCGCAAGTCAGAAACTTTGACAATGGGTTGAGGTGCTATTTTCGGTGTCAAGTTTTCTATAACCCAGCCTGCTTCTATGTAACAGCCCTGTTTACCGATGAGAAATTCTTTACCTCGAATACTTGTCCAATAGGCATCTGGCCAATGACTTGGACCTAACTTACATAGGCAAGCATCGTCCCCATTGAAAACTTGTAACTGGGAATGATGCAACAGTTTAGCTTTGATATTGTAGTAATTTTCTAGGGTTTTGTGGCGTGCTAGATGGTCTGGGGTAAAAGTTGTCCACACACCAATGCGGGGAGAGAGGGTAACGGAGGATTCTATTTGATAACTACTAATTTCTGCGATTACCCAATCAGCGGGTTCTGCTGCTAGGGCCACTTCACACGCAGCGTAGCCAATGTTACCGCAGGCGGGAGCATTCAACCCTGCTGCTTGGAAAATTGCGGCAGTTAGGGCAGTGGTGGTGGTTTTGCCGTTAGTGCCAGTAATTCCTACCCAGGGTATGTTTTGCAAATGCCGCCAAGCTAGTTCCATCTCCCCAATGGTTTTAATTCCTAACTCCCTAGCTTGGACTAGTGGGGGAATATCCCAGGGAACACCAGGACTGACAACAATTAATTGAGGTAGGTCAGGATTATTTAATTCTAGAGACTTTCCTAATTTAACAGGAATTTTTTCGGTAGCAAGTTTTTGTTGTTGTTCCAGGAGGGTTGGGGAGGTGCTGGCATCAATTAACTCTACCTCCCTGCCTTCCCGTTTCAACAATCTTGCCGCAGCAACACCGGACTTTCCCAATCCAATAACACAAGCTTCTGGCATGACTGTGTAGCAGATATCCCTGGTTAAGCAGACTCTATGGTAGCGTTAATTGGTAAAAATTACACCTTTAGTTTGTCGCCCTAAGCTACAGATTTTTGACGATGGCACCAAAATCAGCTAGGACACGTCCATGATTCCGAAGTAATCCCAGTAAATTTAAGCGATTACGCTTAATGTCTGGGTTAGAGTCCATAATTAACACGCTATCTGCACCATCGAAAAAGTTACTCACGGCAGGAGCAATTTTTTCTAGTGCTGTTACCAGTAATTGGTAGTTGCGGGTTTGTTTGGCTATTTGGGTTTGGGGTACTAATTCGACTAGGGCGTTATATAATATGGTCTCTGAGGGTTTTTGAAACAGTCTGGGGTTAACTACAGCTTGTGGTTCTAGTTCCTTGGTGTCTAAATCACCTTGCGCGGCTAATCGGGTAGAACGGTTGACGGTTTCGTAGATTTTGTCTAAGGTACCATTGCTACGGATTTGTTGCAGGTACAGGGCGCGATCGCGTACATCCAACAGATTCTCCAAGGATCTCTCCCTATACTCTAAGTCGTTTTCTCCTAACACTGCATTTACCAAGTCATAATCTACTTGTTTCTCTTCTTGTAGTTGGGTGCGGAGACGTTGGAGGAAAAAGTCTGCCAGGGTCGTAGTTAATGATGCCCCATCTTTATGGAAAGCTTGAGCAAAATCAGTGACTACTTCCACCAATAAATTGCCTAAATTTATCGGCAAATCAGCAGACCAAATAATTTTAATAACTGTATTAGCAGCACGACGTAAAGCAAAGGGGTCGGAGGAACCGGAGGGGACTAAACCTAAGCCAAAGATGCTGACTAAGTTATCTAATCTATCTGCCATGTTCACAACTAAACCCGTGAGTGTTGTGGGTAGATGAATTTCCCCGATCCCTGTGGGGAGGTAATGTTCAAAAATTGCTCTGGCTACTTCACTATCTTCCCCACTAGCTAAGGCATATTTTTCCCCTATAATCCCTTGCAATTCTGGGAATTCATACACCATTTGTGTGACTAAATCAGCTTTACATAACAGGGCTGCTCTGTGGATTTTCTCCCTTAATGGTACTTCTAGGCGCAGTTGATCACCAATTTTGGTGGCAATGTGAACTATGCGATCAACTTTAGCCCGGACTGAGCCTAAATCTTCCTGAAAAGTAACTGTTTCTAACTGAGGCAGGTAGTCGGCCAATGGTTTAGCTAGGTCGGTTTTATAGAAAAAGCTACCATCAGCTAATCTGGCCCGGATGACTCTTTCATTACCGAGGGAGATGAGATCTTGCTTGGTGGGATCGCCGTTAGAAATGGTGATGAAGTTCGGTAATAACTTAGTGCTAGAATTATCTGTAAATACAGGAAAATAACGTTGGTGATTTACCATAACTGTGATAATCACTTCCGTTGGTAAATCTAAAAATTCCTCAGCAAACTTGCCAACCACCGCTGAGGGATATTCCACAAGATTAGGAACTTCCTGTAATAAATTGGGGTGAATTTTTGCGGTTCCACCTAACTGCTGGGCTGCGGCTGTAACTTGTTGAACAATGATATTTTCTCTTTCTTTAGGGTCAACAATTACATAGCCACTGCGGAGTGTTTCTACATAATCTCTGGCATGGCCAATGGTGACAGGTTGAGGGTGCAAAACTCGATGGGCTGGGGAGGAGCGATCGCTCCTCACAGTCTTCGCCCCATTTTCCAATTCTATGGGCAAAATGTCCCCATCTAACAAAGCTACCAACCACCGAATCGGTCGGGAAAACTTCGCGTCCCCACTTCCCCAACGCATCAACCGCTTCCCTTCTAAACCCCAAATCCATTGGGGGACTAATTCGGTTAAAATTTCCGCCACTGGCTGACCAGGAGTCTTTTTAGAGACAAATACAAAGTCCCCTTTATCCGTAGGGCGAATTTCTAAAGCCGTGAGTTCCACACCCTGCTTTTTGGCAAAACCTGCGGCGGCGGGGGTTGGTGTACCATCTTTAAAAGCAGCTTGAGCCGGAGGTCCTTTAATTTCCTCTTCCCGATCTGGCTGCTGGGATGGTAAACCAGTGATGAGGACTGCCAGCCTTCGGGGAGTACCATAAACTTCCACTGTCTCACTTTGGAGGCAGTTAGCTTGTAGAGTTAGGGGGACCAGCACCCTCCATTGACGGATAGCATCACTCAGAAAACTAGCAGGTAATTCTTCTGTTCCAACTTCTAATAAGAACGCAGGCATAGGACACTTTTGTTTAATTTAGTCAATTCCCACAGTTTACCCTGGGATTAGGCCAAGAGTGCAGTATTGGGGGTGGAGTAATTTCTGTACCCCCTATGGTGATGTAGTCCTTTGATTTATTTTTGCAAAAGTTTGTATGCTCCCGATTGTTTCGTTGTTAATATTCAATGTGCCAGTTGGAAGTGCGGAAAGTGGCTTGTAGAGAGGAATTTTGAGTAAATTAAATGTTTACTAATAGCGATTTTATTGGACATATTTTTAATTAGTTAATTATCCAGAATAATACGTATGAATCGATAACCTACATCAATTTCTGTCAGATTTTGAATATCACCATATTTTTGTATCCATTCGCCACTCATTAAATCTGCTGTGAGTAACTTTACTCCTTGTTCAACTATATTTTGATTTGCTAAAGCAAAAGATGATATACCTGCACGTACTTCTGGTTGAAGATACAACTCTGGTCGTCTCCAAGCTGCTGCTGCGAACAAATCGGACAAATCATAGGGTAAAAAAAGTGGTATGGCTTCAACTTGCCTTTGAGTAATACTCTCAATCAAATTAATTTGTTCGTTCAGAGGTAAAAATCGCAAAGCATCTTCCCAGAGAAATGGAAAATAATTATAAAGCCATATTTTTTGAGCGAGTCTAATATCAAAAGTTAGTAAGACTATTGTCCCTTTCCTAATAATTCTTTGCTGTTCTTGAAATGCTTTTTCGAGATTAGAAAAGTGATGTATTGCTAAAATACTGACAACACCATCAACAGATTTATCTGCTAATGGTAAATTTTCTGCATATCCAGTGAACCACTTAACTTGTGGATGTTCGACTGCTTGTTTTTGCATGACTATAGATGGTTCAACAGCATTAACAATAAATCCTCGGTTAGCTAATGCAAAACTGTAACCACCAGTACCAGCACCAATATCAGCGATGGTGCTACCCGCAGGTAAATTAAGTAAATCAATTAATTTATTAACAATGCGAATATCAGGAATGCGGGTTTTAGAATATTGTTGACCAATTGAATTATATATAGACATTTAGCTCGATTTTAGGTGGTTATAGGGTTTTTATACTTTAGATGCGTTTGCCCTGGCCTTGACCCAAACACAGATCACCAAAAGTTGCCAAGAACCAACTTAATTTGAGACTCGACATCTGCTAACCTGCTTATTGTAGCTAATCAATCACTTGTATAGAGGTTGAACGTGGATACCATTACTATCCCTGCTCTGAATCGCCCAGTGGATGCCACAGTAGAAATTCCTGGGTCTAAAAGTATTACCAATCGGGCACTTCTCGTCGCTGCTTTGGCGCAAGGTGACTCTATTTTAGAAAATGCCTTATTTAGTGAAGACAGCAAGTATTTTGTCAAATGTTTAGAAAATTTGGGTATTCCCATTACACTTAATTCTTATCTGTCCCAGATCCAAGTGACAGGAAGAGGGGGCGAAATCCCAGCGACGCAGGCGGATTTATTTGTGGGTTTAGCGGGCACAGCAGCACGGTTTATCTCAGCGCTGGTGGCATTGGGCAACGGTGAGTATCGTCTAGATGGCGTTCCTCGGATGCGGGAACGACCGATGGACGACTTGCTGAAGGTTCTGCAAACGGGCGGAGCAACGGTTAACTTTGAGGGCAACCCTGGTTTTATGCCCTACACTATCTACGCTCAACAATTCTCCGGCGGACATTTTCGCTTGAAGGGCAACCAAACTAGTCAGCAGCTTTCGGCATTGCTGATGATTGCACCATTAGCTCAACAGGACACGATCATTGAGGTTGAAGGTACACTGGTTTCGCAGTCCTACGTTAAAATGACTTGTCGCCTAATGGCAGATTTTGGCGTACAGGTGCTGCAAACCGACGAGAATCAATTTCAGATCAAAGCGGGTCAGCGTTATCATGCTCGAAATTACACCATAGAACCTGATGCGTCGAATGCCTCTTACTTTTTTGCTGCGGCAGCCGTCACAGGTGGAAGGGTGCGGGTTAACCACTTGACAAAACAATCTTGTCAGGGTGATATTCTTTGGCTCAATGTCTTAGAACAAATGGGTTGCCAGATTAATGACTCCGATAATTACACTGAAGTAACAGGACCCAAGCAATTGCAGGGTATCAACATTGATATGAACGATATGTCGGATCTAGTGCAAACGTTAGGAGCTATCGCGCCTTTTACCAGTTCACCAGTTATCATCCGTAATGTAGAACATATTCGATATAAAGAAACTGAACGTATTCAAGCCGTTGTCACCGAGTTGCGTCGGCTAGGAGTCAAGGTTGAAGAATTTGCAGATGGACTGAAGATTGAGCCAAGCCCGATTACCCCAGCAGCAATTGAAACTTATCACGATCATCGAATGGCGATGGCTTTTGCTGTTACTGGCTTGAAGGTTCCAGGGATTGTTATTAAAGACCCTGGTTGTACAGCAAAGACCTTTCCGGATTACTTTACCCGATTCTTCCAAATGTTGGAACAATAGAGCTATACTTTTGCAGAAATTGACCCAGACAGGACTTACGCAACTGGCATAATGCGATCGCCATCTTAAACTTTTCCTTTATGTCGATTCTCAAATTAAATTGGTTCTTCCCAACTTTTGGTGAAGCCAAGTGACAGGGTAATTGCTGTATATAGTGAACTGGTGAAGAAGCAGAAGAACCCGCTCAAAGCGATCGTTTCGGTAAGGGCACTTTGTGCCATGCAGAAACTCAGATCTTGCACCTCTCCGTACCAACACAGGCATCCCAAAAAGATGAGCGATAAGGCTACCTTAGGGCTTGCTAAAAAAAGCTAGAACCTATTCTAAATAAGGGTTTCAATCGTTTTTATTCCAGATAGGTGCAAGACTATGGTAAATACATGTTCAAAATCCCTGCACTTTGGTAGAAAATCGTGGGGTGAATTTGAAAAACCAACCCCCGAAGTCCCCATTTTAGGCACTGTGTGTCACCTAAGATTCGCAATAGGAGAGTTTTTCAGCAAGCCCTACCTTATTTTTATAGGTTTTTCTCGCTAAATCAAGGGTTTGTGATTCATATCGTGTGATTAAATTACATCAAATTTTATTGGTACAAGATGTGAGGAAACTGCGGCTGCGCGATCGCCAAGCATTCCATAGGAATCGCTCTTCTACCTCCCCCTGAAAGGGTTACCAAGCAAGCAGTATGTATATTTGCCGTATTGTCGAGTATCAGGAGAAATCGGTTCTTCCCAAATTTTGGTGATCTAGGATATCGAGTGACAAGGGAGAAGGGAAGTGAGACTCAAACCTGTTTACGGGCTTTCGTGCAAGGCTAAATAGACTTTTTACAGATAACAGTCAACATATACCTGGTTGTTGAATCAATTCCCACCATTACTGATAACTGGAATACAGGCTTTGACAAAAACATTGGTGCATTTTGGCCAGGCTTCCCTGGGACATCGGAATCCCTAAAATTGAATCAATCCTCCTGGGGACATTCATTCCACAGAGTTGTTGTCTCCCGTAAACTTTGATGGGTGCCATTGCCCAAAATTAAATGATCCAGCATGGGAATAGCCAGAAGCTGTGCCCCAGCTAACATCTGGCGTGTCAATTCTATATCAGCATCGCTAGGTTCTAAGTTACCTGAGGGGTGATTATGGGCAATAATTACACGAGTTGCACCTTGGCGAATGACCTCTCGAAATATATCACGGGGGGAGGCAAGGGTCTCAGTAGCCGTACCAATGGTAATTACTTGCATCCCCAGTAAACGGTTTTTCACATCTAGCAGCAGTACAGCAAACCTTTCTTGGGTTTGCCACATTAAATCTTGACTGAGTGCGGCTGCGGCTACAACTGGACTATCAATTGCTGTGCCATCAGCTGGTCGGGAGAGAAAAACACGTTTCCCCAATTCGATCGCTGCTAGAATTGAGGTGGCTTTGGCAGGGCCAATACCGTCAATTTGCATCAGTTCCGCTGGGGTGATACTCCGCAAAACTGCTAAGGAGTCCCGTTGATGTTTACCCAATTCCTGCAAGAGATATTGTCCCAACCCTACTGCTGAGAGTTTACCTGGTCCTTGACCAGTACCTAGAAGAATAGCGATTAACTCAGCTGTAGCTAATGTTTTCGGTCCGTAGGTCATTAATCGCTCACGGGGACGCTCATTTTCCGGTAGGTCGGCAATTCTTAAGCAGTAGGTCATAGTACAAGGGCAGAATCAGTATTTGCAACCCAGAAAGTTTACAAGGTTTATTCAGAACTTATAGTACATTAATTCTAGTGCCCTAGTAAATAACTTATACATCGTTCCCCATCAGGCTTAATTCAATTAATATCCCTAGCGAGTAGGGATTGGAGATGACTTCTATGTCTCCAACTATGTAAGTGTAGTTTCCATTCAATTAATATCCCTAGCGAGTAGGGATAAGGATATTGTTACGTTCGCGCAATGAACGTTTCCAGGTTTCCATTCAATTAATATCCCTAGCGAGTAGGGATACCTTATCATGCGTTCAGTTCAAATCTCTTCTTCCACTGGTTTCCATTCAATTAATATCCCTAGCGAGTAGGGATAACCACGGTATGCCGGAAAAACTAATGCTACAGTATAAGTTTCCATTCAATTAATATCCCTAGCGAGTAGGGATCGTTATATTCAAGCACATCGACAGTTAACACTATCTCGTTTCCATTCAATTAATATCCCTAGCGAGTAGGGATCTCACGATGATTACATAGCTTAGTTAATTTAAGCGCGAGTTTCCATTCAATTAATATCCCTAGCGAGTAGGGATTCTTCTCGATTGCTGATGAATCCAAAAATTCGGGGATGTTTCCATTCAATTAATATCCCTAGCGAGTAGGGATCCACAATCGCATTTAGGTGTAGATGTAGCCAGAGGTGGTTTCCATTCAATTAATATCCCTAGCGAGTAGGGATATCTGGCAATTGAGTTTCGCGCTGATTATTGTGCTTTGAGTTTCCATTCAATTAATATCCCTAGCGAGTAGGGATAGCCCCATTTTAAACCCTTACCACGCAAGGAGTCTAGAGCCACTTTCCGAAGGTCAGCAAAAATCGCCGCCAGAAACCCAAAAACCGACTCCCAAAAAAGCCGCAAAGCCTTACCCAGTAAGGGACCGAAGGTCAGAACCATAGAATCAGCATTCCAGCCATTTTCATCGAACCTCGGAAAAAACTAAATAATCACAGAACTAGGTGGCTCAATTACGGGTGGACCTACACCCCAACACTCCACCAGGGAAAGTGTGTGTCGAGACAGGGGATAAAACCTCACACTATCCTCCACCAAATTCACCTTTTTCTGTAACTGACGACACAAATTGTGATACTTCTCCTTACTTAACTGACATTCAAACACCGAGTACTGAACCCGCTGTCCATAGCCCTCCAAGATATCAGACACCTTCTTGCGACGCTTGTCACAGGGGATATCATAGGTGATTACGTACAAAAACATAACTCAGTCAAACAATTTTGGATTTTAGATTTTAGATTGTGAAGAGATCTCTCAATTTTAGATTTTGGATTTTAGATTTTAGATTAGGAGTAACTCTAAACAAACACCTAACCCCTGCTCCTAACTAACTCATCCCCAATCCAAAATCCAAAATCTAAAATCTAAAATTGGTTCATCCCCAATCCAAAATCCAAAATCTAAAATTGGCTCGGTCAGCTTGATCGAGGCTTTTCGCTAAACAACAGTAATATCAATAAGTTTTCGGGGAATTACCCCTAAAACACCCAAAATTAACAGACTGGCGAAAACTCCTTCACTCCACCAGAGGCAGTTTTTGGTGGAGCATATCACTTTTGAAGATGCGTAAATTGAGTGCCTTGGCAATGAGGTAGTTGAAAGCCAGTAAGTAGAGGGTTTTGAGTCATAAGTATAAATACTCCTATGCATTGGTGATATGCTCCCGCTCTTGGCGGAGGCAGGAGTTTTATAATCCTTATTCCATAGGAGTTTTGGAACTTTTTCTTCTTTTCCCTCCTGCCTCAAAACCTCCACAACTACCTACCCCATTTGTCGGCTCTCAGCAATTGCCTTCTGACAATCTCCCACTGAAGCCCGTTTTTCCATAGCTTTGACTAAGACTTGGTAAAGTGACCAATTCTCTTGAAGTAGGTTCTTGGCTTGGAGCAGATAAAACCGCTGTTTCTGCTGAGACACTGACTCGGAAAACCCCAGATTTGCTAAGACCTGTTTTAACTTACTTCGGTCATCCACTCCACCTTCAGCATTATTAAATACTAAAGCTTCCGCTGCCATTCCTGCCATCCAAATCGTGCAGTAACGATCTAACTTCTGGGTGCCAATTTTCCCCATTGCCAATTGCTCTGCTAATTCTACATCCTCAAACGTAACCCCACCTTGTCCCGGTTGTCCTTGTCTCCAAGCCTCCCAAGCAGTGAGGGTATAACCAGTCACTGGTATCTCCAGCAGGTAGGCGGCCAGAAAGTGGCCAGCCTCATGGTGGATAATGCGATCGCGGTGTTCCGGTGAAAAACCAGCGATCCAATCCAGAAATATTGTCCCACCTTTCCCTTGCCAGCTGAAACTATCCAAGGTGACTATCGCTAAAACTGTAAAGGTAGCCAGTGCAGGTATTGCCGGGGATAAGTGAACCAGTGGTCCCAACAATGTTGATAGGGTGATGAAAAAGATAGAGATGGCAGTCAGATTCAGAGCAGTCCGGCTCATGGTCAGTCTTGTTGAGTGTAGCTTAACATCTTGCGGAAGTCCCCACCCTCAGCGTAGCAGGGTGTGTATGAGGAGTTGCCAAAAAGACCGTGTTGAGTATATGATATGTTTATTGCTGCACAAATTTAGCTGTAATAGCATGGCAGCAACGAAAAGCAAACTTTGAGAACTCTACCGGGGTTAGGAACTAGCCTCGTAGATGCTGATGATTCTAGCTCTACTTCAGGCAAATAAGCAAGAAGCAACTAGGTCAAATGAAGCGTCAGAAATCCAACTCTACTGGGGTGGTTGTAGAAACCCATCCCTCAACAAAGTAGGGATGGGTAGTTCATTCTTTCTTTATTATCAGCCAAGGTGGGAGAAAGGTCCCCCCAAAATTCCTGACCCTTTCTCCCCAAAAAGACGAGGTTTTAGACACAAACTCGCTGATAACAGATACCAGCCTGTTTAAATCGCTGTAAAGCTTCCCCCAGGCGATCGCAATTTGCAATTAAACTGATCCGCACGTATCCCTCACCACCAACACCAAAGGCGTTACCAGGGGTGAGAACTACACCTGTTTGCTGCAATACATTCAGGGCAAAATCTGTGGAACCAACACCCACAGGACATTTTACCCACAGGTACATTGTGGCCTGAGTTTTGGGAATATCCCAACCCAGCTTTCCTAACCCTTGGATGAGGAAGTCCCGTCGGGTGCGGTAGCGTTGTTGTACTTCGTGTAGATATACATCTGGTAGTTGCAAGGCAGTCTCAGCTGCGGTTTGCAAAGCCGCAAAGATTCCGTAATCTAAGTTGGTTTTTAATGTCCGCAACCCCTGAATGATGTGGCTATTACCGACTACAAACCCTACGCGCCAGCCTGCCATGTTATAGGTTTTGGACAGGGTGTGAAATTCTACGCCAATGTCCTTCGCACCAGGAATTTCTAACAAGCTAGTGGGTTGATAACCATCAAAGGCAAGTTCGGCATAACACAAATCATGCACCAAGAGGATTTCATACTTGCGGGCAAAGGCGACAATTTCAGTAAAAAATTCACGGGGAGCAGTGGCAGCGGTGGGATTACTGGGATAGTTGAAGTAGAGGATTTTAGCTTGACGGGCAACTGTCTCGGGAATGGCAGCTAAATCGATCAACCAGTCATTTTCTGGTTTCAAGACTAAGCTATGGACCTGTCCCCCAGCAATAACCGGACCTCGGAAATGGGCAGGATAGGCAGGGGACGGAACCAGAACTACATCTCCAGGATTGATGTAGGCGATCGCTAGGTGAGTTAATCCTTCTTTTGATCCGAGTAGGGGTAGGGCTTCGCTGTCGGGATCGAGGGTTACACCATAGCGGCGATTATACCAGTTAGTGATGGCACGACGGAAACTAGCTGTCCCCTCAAAGGGTGGATAACCGTGATTGGCAGGATTTTGCAACGCCTTAATTGCGGCTGTTACCACTGGTTCTGGTGTTGCCCCGTCAGGGTTTCCCATACCCAAGTCAATTAAATCTAGCCCTTGTTCCCGTGCTTTGGCTTTGAGTTCATCTAGACGGGCAAACACGTAGGGTGGTAGTTTTTGGATACGTTCTGCGGGGATAATCCAGTTCAAATTCATAAAAAAACTCGGTAAGTGGGAAACTCAGTTCTAAAGAACTGAGTGGGAAGCGACTCGGTGACTTTAGTCACCGTCGTAATTTGATAATCTGGCTTTAATTGAACTAATATGTTGCTATCTAAATGGCAACTCCCCAGATATCTGGAAAACATTTAGATATTAAGTAGCCAGAAATCTAGGCATTGACCTAGTACGACTGGGTAGGCGGCGTTTGACGGCCGTAGCAAGAGTTGGGTAAACCTCCTCTGTCAGCAGAATCTCATGGCTATAACCCATGAGAGTGTCAATGTGTAACCTCATCACTTGTAACCTTGGAGGGAACTCGATCTATAGGTGCAGTAGTGGATATCATGGCTGCCATCAACTGTTCGAGTGCGACTTTAAAAGGTAGTCGGTGGATGTCTGAATTAGGAGCTAGAGCAATTTCCGCTGCTGTCTGCAGCTCACTTATAGTTATGTTCCCTAACCCCAGGTGAGCCAATTTTTGTGGTAGTCCAATCTCTGCATAGAATTTCAACAACTGTTGCCGAGATGAAGCTGCTAGTTGATTGCCAAGGATCATTTCTTCTAGACGCAGTTGCACCAAGATACCGTATGCCACCTTTTCCCCATGAATACTGGTGTGTCCTGAAATATGGGTTAACCCGTTATGCACCGCGTGGGCAGCTACGGTGCGACATTGGGCACCACCTAGACCACCAATTACCCCCGCGAGGAGAACCGTAGCATCCACAACTTCTTGCCAGACTTCGCTTCCTGGTGCTTCCAGGGCAGCTACGGACTTTTGTAACAAGATATCCCGCAAAATTCGTGCCTGTTGCACGGCAGCAATAATCAGTGTTTGTTGCAGGTGCCCACTGCTAACAGAAGCTTCATACCATTTGGCGATCGCATCACCAATTCCTGCCACGAGAGTCCTTGGGGGTGCTGTCTTAATCAGGTTGTAATCTAGGATCAGTAAATTGGGACAGCGACTCAGGGCTACATCATAGAGAAACGCCCCGAGTTCCGAATATACATTCGACAAGGCACTCCATCCTGCACATGTGGAGCCTGAGGTGGGAATTGTCACTACGGGTAGATGTAACTGTTGAGCGACTAATTTCGCCGTATCCAGTGCTTTACCTCCACCAAAGCCAATGATCACATCAGCTTTATGTGAGTTTGCTGCTTTGCGTAAAGCTTTCAAACTCGCTTCACAACAGTCGGCACCGTAGGAAGCGTGGGCAATCTGCCCCTGTAAAACTGGTTGCAGATTCTCTTGACTCAGGGACAGAGTATGATTACCTGCAACAATAAAAGGATGACTCCCCAAACAGGCAATGTCTGCTGCTGCTGTCTGCAACACGCTAACACCACGAATAACTTTTGTTGGGGCAACCGAAAAGGTAAATGAGGTAGTGGGGGTTTGAGTGAGCAAAATTTGATCAGGCATAATAACTATTGTGCCAAAAACTTTATATTTCTTAGCATAAGTAACTTATTTACTAGTTTTGCATTCTTACTAGGGAGTTCCGGATTGGGAATTAGGAGGGGAAGGAATATTAGATTAAGGGAGAACAGATTTATTTCTCTACTGCACTCCAGCAGAGGCAATTCTTCCACGAGGTAGAAGTTTTATAATCTTTATGCTATAAAGGTTTCGGAACTTTTGCTTCTTTTCCCTCCTGCCTCAAAACCTCCACGAAAAGATCACGGGAAAAGTCAGTTTCTGTACCTATTCCGGAGCAGTCGATTAAGCATGAATCTGGCTAGATATAAACTGCCTACTCACTATTACTCATTTACTTTTGATTGCTGAACTTAGGGGAATTTTAACCTAAAAATAACCATTATTGTAGTGTACATGACAAAAAAAATATGTCATCCAGGCTACAGGTGCAATTGTCAGCTATCAGTCAGAACCACAAAATTGTGGGTCGGGCTTCGCGGTTGCTCTACTCGACCCACACAATGTTAAATTTCTACTAAAAACGGGTTGGAGCCTTACTTTTAAAATCATGCCTGAGATTAACAGGCAAAACTTTCTTCCTCCAGACAAAAGTCCAGTAATCAGCCATTTAGAGTATCAATTCTGTAGATAATCCTTAGGATCTTGTGCAACCCAACCTACGGATGAGCTAGAACGAATTTCAAAATGTAGATGTGGTTGAGGGAAATTCGGTTTGCCAGTGGTGCCGACTGTTCCCAGCACATCTCCCTTATTGACTTTTTGGCCGACTGCCACCTGAATATTGTCAAGTTGAGCATAGCGACTTTGGAATCCACCACTATGGTTAATAATCACCAACTTGCCGTAGCTACCCTGCTCCTTAGCTAAAACTACAGTGCCGGGGGCAATGGCTTGTACCGGAGTCCCCACAGGAGCCAACAAATCTACACCTGTATTGAAGAAAACTTCCCCTGTCATCGGGTTAGTTTGCCAGCCATAGGGTAACGCGACTTTCACTACTTTTGGCAGGGGATACCCGGATATTCTTATAGAAGTGCTAGTTGACTCCAAGGACTGAGCAGTCCGACGATTTGATGAGCCTAACTTGGGTATGAATACAATTTTGGGGTTCTTTTGGCAACCGTTTAACTCAAATAGCGTATCAGCACGGATTTTATATTTTATGGCTAAATCTCGCCAAGTTTCATGGGGTGGTACTTCCACCACAATCCCGTCGTAGGGAGGAATTTGGAGTTCCCTACCGACAGGGACCATACCCTTGTTTAAAGCGGGATTCATTGTCATAATCGTCGCAGGCATGAGTTTGTAGTGTTGGGCTATGCTCTCTAAAGTTTCGCCGCGAGTAACTTTATGGAGTCGGAAACGAGATAGGGCAGGAGCAGGACAGTCCGCTACAGACGCATTGGCGCTTTTTGGTGGTGTGGACACTAACCCCAAGGCGCTAACTAGACTACACAAAAATAGTAGACGAGAGGAAAGAGTCATGTATACACGTCAAATTCATTAATCAATTCCCAATTCTGAATTCTTAGACATTATCTGAAACCCGGCTGTTCCGATTTTAGATTTTAGATTTTGGCAGCACAGTTCAATCTCTCCCCTGCCTCACTATCCTTAACTGTTATGAATTTATCTTGGAAGCAACTAAGCATTTATATATTTTTAGTTACACTCAGTAGTGGTATAGGTTTATTGAGTAGTCGTTACCTTTTACCAGAAAATCACTCCTTTGAAGTCCTCAAAAGTGTTACCACATCTCCACCACCAGATGTAGTATTTCCCAGTCCTGGTAATAGATCTGGGTTGGTTGGATCTGATAATGTAAATTTCATAGCGAGTGCAGTCCAAAAAGTAGAACCAGCAGTGGTGCGAATTAATGCCACACGGAAAGTAGTAAATCCCTTAGCTGATACATTTAAGAACCCCTTCTGGCAGCGATTTTTTGGAGACGATGAGCAACCAGTTCCCGAAGAGAGAATTGAACAGGGTACGGGATCAGGATTTATTTTGAGTAAAGATGGGGAGTTGCTAACTAATGCTCATGTAGTTGCAGATGCAGATACGGTCCAAGTTACCCTCAAAGATGGCCGGACTTTTGATGGGAAGGTTGTGGGGATAGACAGTATGACCGATGTGGCAGCAGTCAAAATTGCTGCTGATCATTTACCAGTAGTCAAAATCGGTAATTCGCAAAACTTGCTCCCTGGAGAATGGGCAATAGCCATTGGCAACCCCTTGGGTTTAGATAACACTGTCACCCTGGGAATCATCAGTGCTACGGACCGGACAAGTGCCCAGGTTGGGGTTCCAGATAAATACGTCAGCTTTATTCAAACCGATGCAGCCATTAACCCGGGTAACTCTGGTGGGCCTTTGTTAAACGCTCAAGGGGAAGTGATTGGGGTTAACACTGCCATCCGTACCGATGCTCAAGGACTCGGTTTTGCCATTCCCATTGAAATAGCTGCTCACGTAGCTAATGAACTGTTTACTAAAGGGCGTATAGAACATCCTTTTTTAGGAATTGAAATGGCAGACCCGGCTGCTCAGAATGCAGGCATTTTAATTAAGAAAATCATCGAAAACTCACCTGCTCGCCGGGGTGGACTCTTGCCTGGAGATGTGCTGGAAAAAATTAACCTTCAACCAGTCAAAACTCCAGCCCAAGTGCAGAGGCTGATAGAAGCCAGCAATGTCGGTGACACGTTGGAAATCGAAGTGATCCGCAACGGTAAAACTCAAACCTTCAAAATTCAGTCAGGACCTGATCCCCAAAAGTAGCCAAGGTCCAGTGATCATGATGTATTGCATCTTAACTACTGGCTAGACAAATTTTCTAACTGCATCCTTTGTTCCATCTGACGTAGGAAATAACCAGTCATCATCGCCGATGCTAACAAGCCAGCTAGGTTGTCCCGATCTGTTGTAATTTGCACATTGAAGTTTTCCGCAGGGAGCATACCTACTAGTCCTTGGACATTTTGGGAGATGATTTGCTTGATTTCCGGGCTGACAGACTGGGCGACACGGGCTAAAACTTCTGGAGACTGGTGCTGTAAATATTTGAGTAACTGATTAGGGTTTTCCCCAGTGTGGTCGCTCAGAAGCTGATTAGGGTGTTCCTCAGGGTTGTCATTCAGAAAGTTAGGATTAAACACCATGGGCAATTTTTTAGCTTAGTTGCTAATTCCACTTTAAACCATTTTCCTATGGTAGTGCATTTTCCACTTATTAAGTTGGGGGCAGGGGTGCGAACTCTCTACCCCAATCCTGAATACAGTTCAGTTAGTGTTCCTAGTTGACATTATTCTCAATAATTCAATGCAAGAATCAGACTTTCAGCGTTATAAAAGTTCAGATTCGTCAAAAATATCACAAATCTTTACCTGGTGATAGTTCTAGGATTTAAGTTTCATCTAATTTTAGATTTTAGATTAGGGGAGATGGGCAGCCAATTCGTGAGGGTTGTGTCGAGTTAGGGGTGAGAAGGGAGTAATTTAACCGCACCTGCGCGTAAAATTTCCCAATGGTCCCCAGTCCATCTGGCAACGGTGGAGGGGACACCTAGACCCCGGTATTCTGTTGATTTGAGGGTTAAAATATCTGGGAAGTAACTGGTAATTTCCTCTACTGTCTGCAAAGGTTGTTGACCTGATAAATTAACGCTGGTAGTAGCTAAAGG
>Ga0209208_10004070_pt1 | contig 20851 bp, 23 predicted proteins | sample S1TSphfallax_3_FD_187694 | JGI IMG/M metagenome (GOLD analysis project Ga0209208, IMG submission 187694) | Host-associated microbial communities from peat moss isolated from Minnesota, USA - S1T2_Fd - Sphagnum fallax MG (SPAdes) (version 2) | ecosystem: Host-associated > Plants > Peat moss >...
GTATTTGATAAAGGAACACATTAGGAACATTATTGGAAACATGTTGGGAGCAAAATCCTTCAAACCAAAAAGTCTTCAAGTTCTTTTTCAACTACATCGGTTGAACTACAAAATCAATGTAGCCTTTTTTCAAACACACGCAAAAAAGAATTTATAATTATATTTTTGGATTGAAAGTATTTTGAATTGTAACACATTTTCAATACCTATCTACCTACCTATTTACTTGCCATCTACCTACCTATGTCTTAGTTGCTTACTGCTATCTATATATTATTTACTAAAGTTACTTATTTATTTACCTATATTATATTTATCTATTTATCTACCTAATATTTACCTACATATCTACCTATAGTTTACATAAGTAGGTATGAACATTTAAAAACATAGATAGGTAGCCATGTGTACCTATTTATCTACCTAGATAGGTGCCTACTAACCTACTTATGAAAAAAATTGAAATTTAAATGTTGTTATACTCATTGACAAAAAAATTCATGGAAGTTCAAAAATACATGTAACATTCATTCAGTATCAAATCCATTTACAAAGTGGTGGGGTGGTTTGATGGCCAAAACATTGGTGTGAAGTCAAGGAGACCAAGGTTCAACTCCTTTTACCAATATATATTATGTGGAGTATGTATGTTTGTATATATGCCTTGTACATGTGTGTAAATGTATAATATATTGGTGGGTTGTGGATAGGTCGATAGGGGGTTATGGTGGATAGGTAGGTACTTACTATTTAATTATTTACATTTTAACATTTACAAATTGAGCTTTTTTTTATAAAAAAGTAGGCTGCCCAAATTTTTGTCCAATTTTACTAGTAAAAAAGACCATTTTATGGTCAATCAAAAAAACCATTAATCAAGTTGGACGTGTTCAAATCAACTTGTTTAGTATGACTAAGTGGTCAAATTGACCAAATGTCAAAATGACTGGTTTTTTGTTAAATTTTCACTCAAATAAATCTTGATTCCTTGTAGTGATTATATGTTTTAACATTTGTGAATGTGTTAATGACTTCACATCCTTGCATCCATTCCTTGAACTTCATTTATGGCTTAATTTTTTCATATATGACATGGTAGAATATTCTTCCATTGTGACAAGATGTTTTTAACAAAATAGAATATTTTGTCATGCCTAAGGAATATAAAAAGGAATATTCCATCTACATGGATGAAATATTCCAAAATATACTAAAATTAAATATTCTATTTGTTCACAAGCTCTCATGGTCAAATGTTCACGCACACCCATTCATGAATATCATTGTTGGTGAGGTTTTGGAACAATGCCAACATAGGTGAAGGTCAAATTGTGAAAATCTTCATTACAAAAAATTTCCAAATAGACAATTTTACTTTTATGTAAAAGTTTGTACACCCTTCCTCCCCTCCCCGCCCCCCTTGTCCCTAAAGTGTTTTGAAATATTATTGCACAATATATTATTCATGAATCTGATTGTGAATAGACCAACATATATTTGGAACTTATTTGTGATTGGGGAATTACTATTTATATGTATTGATATACTATATTTATTATAATATGTAGACAATGAAATTTAGAAACTCTTCTGGCCCATAAACACAAGCCATTAGTTCATACATTGTTTCCTTATAACATCAAGTTCAATGTAATTACTTCCTCACAAGTTTGTCGAACTTGATGACCTATCATTATTAAACATTCCTTTGCACAATGGTTGGTCATCCTCCTCTTTGAAGTCCTCTAAAATAGTGGCAAAACTTAAGTCATATTCCAAATGATGTTTAGGTAATACTAGGATTTCCATTTACCCTTCCAACATCCCCACGACACGAAACATGGTTGGTCGTTTCTTTGCTTCAACTTGCAAACACAAAAAAACTATGTTGGCCACTTGTGCCATCTCAATATCATTATGTAATTGTAGTTTTTGATCCATAAGATTTGTTATTGCAATGCCTTCATGGAACAATTTTCATGCTTGCATGAACCCACATAAAAAGTCATTATTACAAATTGACCTCCAATAATGTAAAACTCACTAAATGGTTGATAACTATTAAATTTTAAACTATCATTATTGATGTAAATTCATGTTAAATTATACTTGATTTGATGATCATAAGATTTCAAGCCTTATAACACACATGAAATGAATCAATTAAAAAATTACATAATTGGAATTGCCAAATGTAGAAGAAATTCTTGATTCATGATATACCTTAAAATTTTATAATTAAATAAGGCCTGATCCACAATATAGCAATACTAATCATATGTGATTTTTTCAAATTTTTGCATGCATTTAACTTCCACATCATGGATATGTTTAAAAGTCTACTTTTACTAAGTTATAGTAGTCTCTCGCTTAAGTACGCACCCGTTTAAGTACGCATCCCAATTAAATACGCATTTTTTGGCAATAAATTTAAGGTTCAAGATTTATTAATTGAACCTTTCATTAATCGTCATTTGGCGTAAGTTTTGAAGTTTTTTACGTTTGGCTTTGAGGTCAACCATTCGGATCTTGCTTTGAAATGATTCAAACGATTTCTTAAGGTCATTGAATGTTTCCTCTGCTTTTGCTTGAACTTCAAGGCATAACAGCTGATCCTCAATGTTGAGAACCTATTTATAAAGAAAGTTGAAACCCTGGAATATAATTTTGTTTTCTAAACCATTAATGTTCATTGAGACACTTTCCATTTGGTTTCTTCGACATTGTAGTGATATGTAAACTATTTGGGAGCGACAAATCTAAAGTACGCACCTACTGGCTAAGTATGCACAAACCACACAGGTTCAAGTTGTGTATTTAAGTGGGAGACTACTGTACATATCAAAACATAGAAAACATCACAATTCTTTTAAAAACCCACATTTTAAATGTTGGAGGATTCATACCCACTTTGTGCTAACAATTTCAATCATGGAAATGTGGGTTTTATCATTTGAAAATAAAAAAGCCAAGCCAAAATCTACTTTTTTGCTTGTAAATTTTGGTCAGGCAAGGTATTGCTTGCTTTGATGTCTCGATGTATGATTCATGGTTGATTTTCATGAAGGTATCATACATAGAATTCCACTCCAAGAATAATATTGAATCGCATTGGCCATGTCAATATCTTATTTCCTTTTCATTCTACAAAAATAAAATGCAATTGTGATCCATTAAATTTATGTAACTTGTAATTAACAACCCTTTTATTGTTTTAGAATATGTTAAACTTGGTCCACTTAGTGGGTTAGAAAACTTCCTCAAGTTAATATTGACTAGATGTGTTTGGTGGAAACATTTAATAAGGAAAAAAAGACACAACATAATTTGCATGGTACACAAGACATATAAAGAAATACATATACCTCACATTCATATAAATAAAAGATTGACAACCTACATGAAAAGTTTAGGTTTTGAACTCACCAAATAATGTTTGAGTTAGATCATTGTTTTCAACATATTCATACATTGGGAACCTTTTGCTTGACACAATAATGCAACAACCTTTTAATTTCACAAGGTTTTTATGTTTCACTTCATTGATAACAACAACTTTGTTGATAAATTCATCAATGTCTTGTTGGTTGTTTTTGAATAACTGTTCATAACCATTTCATTTCCTCACAATATTCCTTGTAAAATGTTTTTAAAACATTAAGATATCAATTTTTTTTAAACATGGGAAATGGCATGAATACACAAACATTTGTGCACAATTTCATGTGATTTAAAGCTTACATAACCAAATTGAAGAGAAAAAAATCAATTAGAACATAAAATAGGGTTTTGATTCACCACTGAATGCTTATTGTAAGATAAATTATACATAATTTAAAGTCATTTCACAAAGTAAATTTTGTAGATGTGAATATGAATTCAAACTATGTTCATTTATGCTTTCAATCCATTATATTGAAACTATGTTTAAATATGCTTTCACCTAATTATAATATATTTCAACTATTTCTTGAACGATATCTAGATGAATATTTCGGTATTCATAATTTGTGTGACATGTTAAAAAAATGTTAAGCATGGTATAATAAAAGTTAAAAGAACCTTGTAAACAACACCATAAGCTCTTTCCCCCAACTTTGTATCCATATGAAAAAAATTAGTGGTAATTTTGAATTCATTATACGCAAAGATAGTCAATTGGATTTTGAATTCAGGAAATTTTGTGCAAGTTCGATAATGAAATATACTTAGGACCATATTGCCAAAATGGCTTTTGAATATTTGACATGATGCAACTGCAATACATATAATTGAACCATTTGTGTGCATAAACTAGTATTCAATACAATTATTGGAAGATATTCCTCATGTTCTAATACACATATAATGAAACAATAATGGAAAGCATTATTTCAATGATAATCTTGCATAAATCAAATTCATATTTTTCTCTTACTTCATTGAATTTGAGCAATCTCATAACGAGTCTTTAGCTTGTGTTTCCAAAATATCCAACCACCAATAACAACTACAAGTAATACAATAATAACACCAATGGTTGTAAAAATTATAATCACTTGTTCAACATTTTTTGAATTTACAATCATCATAGAAATGATGTTAAAAGCTTGTTAGCATGGACATGATAATTTTGGAACAAAAAATTTTAATCTACAAAATGCATTCTTGATTGTAAACCTTGTTATTAATTTCTCTAGCAACATTTACATTAATTAATGAAGAAAAAGAGAAAAGTAAAAATAAAATAATATTTACATATTTTGTGGCTTTACTTTTAAAATGAAAATGATGACACATAAAGTAGTAATTAAAGTTTATGGTGGAAACATATGAGACATTTAGTAATTGCCTTAAATTAATGTCATTTCATTAAAACATTTCATATGTTGGCCTTTTTTTATCAAATAAGTTTCATTTTGTTAATTATTTTTAGAACCATGACATGAACTAACACTAAATAAGAATTATAATACACCAAAATATTAATTGTCATGTAATGAATTCTTTTAGTTTTATAAAACCATTATAACACCATGATTATTGACAAATGGATCCCAAATGTATTTTAAAATATAATTGACCTCATTTGACCCAAATCACTTTTGATCAAAGGAATTGTATGCACAAGGGAAAGTAGAATTACAACAAAGTTGTCCACAAAAAAAAAAATAGTTATAGTTGTCATGTTGTTGAAGTGAGCAATGAGGGTTGCCTTGGAGCTTGTAATCGATAAAAATAAAAAAGTTAAGAAATGTTTTTAAATAATGTAAAAGAACATAGTTAAATGTTTTCATAATACATGATTACGTTATGTTAACATGAAATACAAACACCTCAAATACGTGTATTAGAAAATACCAAAACACAAATAAAATTTTTGAAAGCATATAATCAATTTGCATATTTAGAAGTTGCTTACATCAAAGTAGCAACAAAAACAATAATTTCATAATTGTTGTCAACATTCATTATATTGTTGTATCGCATGTTGATCAATGTAAATGGTGCCAAGGTTACAACCACATCAAATATAAGTTACATGATGGTCAAGAATTTGAAGTACAATTCAACATGTTGAGGTCATGAAAACACAAATCTAGATTTTGATATTTTAAAGTTGTTATTGTAGAAATGGTGTATATCAAGCCAAATAATTGAACAATTTTTTTCATGTGTTTATTCAAAATCTTACAAAATTTGCAACTTTGGAAGGCTTGAAAGATCATTTGAAAATACACCAAATAATTGATCTCCTTTCAATGCCCTACAACATCAAAAGTATTGTGTCAAATTTGAAAGCTTTAAACCTTGACCCAATTTGATATACAATTTGCAAATAATTGGGAATTTATTCAAACTTGGATGATGTGAAATATGTGATACATAAATATGGCAAAAACTAAACATCATTTGAACTTAGAATATACTCACAATGTTGATAGTTGGCTAAAGTTATCATTGAGCAACCAGGGGGGAAATGGCTCAATTTCAAATGGATTAAAACTCAAATCCCTATAACAACAAACACACACATTAATATCTTGATTTAATTTGGTTAAAGAGTTGTTTCAAAGCAATTCACCAAAAGATAACATGCATAGAAACTTAAATCATCATGGTTAAAATTTGAATTCTGAAAATTTTAACACTCTGTATTAAATTTATTATAACAAAATGCTTATAGAAAAGAAGTTTAGTGTTTTTTTAAGTTAGGTGGTTAGTAAGTTACTGCTATAAGCCACTCAGAGAGGAAGTTCAAGGATCAAACTTGGTTGGCTGCATGAATTTTTTGTCATAAGTAACTTTTAATATCCAAAAATTTTGGTAAATTTAAAAATTAATTAATTTATGCCAAACCTGAAAAGGTACTATAAAAGAGGAGGTTCAGGGATCGAACTTGGTTGGCTACATGAATTCTTTAAATTTTCGTCATAACTAGCTATTAATATCCAAAAATTTTGACAAATTAAAAAATAATTTAATTTATGCCAAACCTGAAAAGGTACTACAGTAGCTGCAGTAAGGGGGCTCATGATGCCCCTGCAAAATAGTTGTGGGGCTCAATTTACTATTTGGCCATATATTATATACTGATTGGGCCATCTAACACCTAGATGTTCATGCTAACTCAAAGTACCACTATAAACATGGAGTAACTACCCCTAAGCTTTCTATGTGCTTAGATAACCTTTCACCTAGTATATGTACCCAAACACCTTTTATATAGTCCAGAAGCTTTTGGAAATTTCACCATTCATATCCATTTTTAAAAATTAATCATGGTGCTACCTACTACCAACAGGCCTCTAAATTTCACACAAATCCCAATTTGCACAAAAAATTAGGTTTGTGATGACAACCAATAACTAACCAACCAAATGAGTTTGATAATTCAGGAATTAATCTTTCTAGACCCATGGCTTGGCTGTTTTAGAAGGGAAACAAAAAGTTGGCCCATGGATAAAATCCCATTTTAGCAAAACGTGCAATAAAGCAAAATCTTAGTGTGCAAGGCTTTGTGAGTATTATGCCAATTCTAGTGTCCATGAAATCATGGAATTCATGTATGATGTAAACTATAAAGCATAATTGGTGCAACTTTTCATTCTGATTTTGCATTTGAAGATCATGTGATGAGAAAATATGCGATGAAACCCTAATTGAGAATGTTACAGTGCCGTCAACCGCCGGATGCAGAAAGCGACAAGCTTCTGGGTCGTTGAGGACCGATGTGAAGCTTGCGTTTGTGTGCTTTGTTGCTATTTTTTCACACTGTTTGTTGTTTGTAGATTATGGCCAACTTTTGCTTTTATTTTCGACGGCTACTACGGGTTGCTGCATTTTGTGTTGTGTTGGACGCATGTTTCGTGGTGTGGCGCTTCTTGCACAAGTGCTTTAATGAACTACGAGCAGCAAGGAGCTGGGTAGGAGATGAGGATAAGAGGAGGTTCTACAAGTTAGAATGGACGAGGAGATCAGTGGCTGGTTTTTCTGATGTTTTTTTTAGGTGTGAGTTCAGGAGAATGGTTGGACAATCTGTTGCTAGAGGTGATGAAGTCCCCGCTGCGCTATGCGCCTCTGTAGACAGGAGTCAAGTTGTAGACAAGTTGTAGAGTTAAAAGCACGAGTTGATGACCCGGGGATGATGAGAATTTAAAGGGATCTCGAGAATGGCCGGTTGGATTTTCAATTTGTATCTGTGTTGTTTCACGATGTTTTCTCCGAAGAAGTTTAGATGTCTTATCTACCGGATCATGGGAGATTGTGGTTGTAGATCTGTGAATATACTGTAACCTTCTTTGTTAAACCATGAGGCATTTCTGTGAGCATTGGGAGTTCTGAGAAGACTGATGTCAAAATTAAGTCACTTGTGATGATGGCAGAATAGTTTGGGTAGGTGTGGCTGGTGAACTGTTGGGATGTGTATCACAGGAGAAGCCAGGGATTTGTGTGAGTGTCTTGTTTGTTGGTGTCGGTCTGGGGCATGGGATCCGTCAATGGAGTTTGGTGGTCTGTTTCAGTTGAGAATTGCCGATGATGACCAGTGGAGCTCACTGAGAATGAGATCGGAGGGATCTGACCCCTAGAGACCCGTAGTTGTGTTACAGTTGTGGTGACAATAAGAATTTCCGAGGAACTTAAGGACCAGTTAGTCAGTTTGCTCAGAGATTATCTCTGCGACCAATATATGTATCTCTTGGTTTTAATTTGAGTTGAGCTTCTGGGGTATCATGCATGCCCCAACTTTTCAGTACAATCAGCTTTCATCATCCCCAACTCCGAAGATATAGGTGTTGCTTATGGGAAGAACATATCAACATAAAGAGCATACGAAGAACAAAAGTCACAGGTCTTGTGTATTTGATTACATAGCCAAGCAGGCTTCCCCATTCTGTTGGGTGTTCTGTTTTTTTTGAAATGCCTCGCAAACAGCGGAGGATAAAACTTGCTTGGTAAGGCACCCTCTGATTACACTTCACAAATCAGAGCAGGTCTTTAAGTATAGGAAAAGGGTCTGAAAATAGACCCTTCGGGCTTTGATATCCCTGCTGGAGTCCGATAGGTCCAGGAAACAAGTTAAAAATCTGAAAGGGTCTATTTTCAGACCCTTCATCTACATGAAGCCCAGCCTGGTTTTTTTTTTCTGTTTCCTTTTACAAATAAAGACAAAAATTTAATAAATATATATATATATAAATAAGGCGTGTGTCACACTGTTGCCTTGCCATTTGCATTGAAAAGTATCTAAAGGGAAAAGAAGAATTATGGAAACTCAAATAATTCACCATGCAAAAATATAATCTTCAAAACAATCCTCTAAAAGAAACCAAAATCCTTCAAGATATTATAACTCTATAAAGGTGCATTCACACCTAATGTTAAGTCAATGTTAAGTGAAAAATCTAGGTGGCATCTTAGGTGGCACCCGATGTTAAATGGGTGACTGTTTAACATTAAGTGAATGTTATCTTAACATAAAATCTTCATGGTAAATACGTTTAGGTCCTGAACGACTAGCTTGGTGTTAGGGGACTTCATACAAGAGTCCTTAACACCGAGTGTGAATGCAACTTCACTAACCTCAAGTTTCAATGCAAGCCCAAATATCACCTTTCAAAAATCCTCATATAAAAATACACCTATTAATTACCTAGTGTTCAAAATCCCTTAAGCTACTATCATAGTACCTAAACGATTTCGGCACAAATTAAGAAAAAAAAATTGGCCGAATTTTAGAAAAGTATATGTTACTTGTGCCAAAAAGTTTAGAAAATTAAAATATCATAAGATTTCAACTGTCAAGTTTGAAATGCAGACCTTAAAGTTCAAGAACTTAAGATTAAAGCATACTAAACAGTCCCACAAACCTAAATGAATCGTGTTTATTATTATTTATAACCATTATGAGCTGAAATTTTCAGAATTAAAAAATCAAGTGCCGAAATTAAGAGTTTAAAATTTAATTAATTATTCAGCAGTTTGTTGCCAAATCGGATAAGGAGTACAATATACTCTATAATGAATCTACACACAGTATCATTGCCTTGAAAATACAAAGGGAAAAATCAAGCTGGTCATCACGTGTTGAGGCCTGCAAACTGCAATGTGACATGGCACTATTGGTATGATTCCCAGTTCTAACTTCTGCATGAACTTCACCCTGTGTTTTTTTTTCCCTGGCTAATTTTTTTTTCAAAATGGCAAAAAACAGAAGTGTTTTTCGAAGTTTCTGGTCATCAAATATGAAGTTTTTGATAGAAGAATCGTCAGATACTACATCAGGTTTCAACAGGTAGCCAACAATATAGGATGGATGCTTCAATGTTTTTGCTTTTCATGTTTTGTTTGTCTTAAAGATGATTGCAACTCATGCAGATTACATTATTGATGGAAAAAAACACACTCACTTCACTTCATATGCTCCTATCAGCAACTGGAAAGTAGAGATCCTGTGCAGCTGACATTACAATGGTCTTGGCCTGTATCAACAAGAGCTTTCTCCATGCTTCTGTTACATCCTTCATTCGTCCCAATGTTGCTGTTTTGCCAAGTCCACAGCAGCAGATTCAGCAAGTTGTTGAGGTCTCTAGTCTCTCTACAACCCAGAAAAAAGCCCTCCCAGAAACCCATCAAGAAAACCTCAAGACTTGAGTAGCCCATGTCCCTCCACACCTGAACCAACACAGAAAATAATTTATCAGAAACTGCAATGTACGGGGGTTCAAATTTATTAAAAAAACAGAGCCTCTGTGGAGGACTTGAGCATGGTACAATATCTGCCAGGAACCATCCACAAAAGTTTTGCTCCATTTCAACGTCACAGGCATTGCACTCAGAATCAGTTATATGTTCACTGCACTGCACTTTTGAACCACAGAAGTAGTTAACACAGTCTCAAGAAGCTGAAACTGATCAAGAAAGGCTCTCATACTAACGGGAACATGCAACAGGCCCCCCAAAAAAGTAGCATGCTTGAAACACTCCAGACCCAACAAAATGAAATGGAAGCTTCAGACTAAAATGATGCTGCCAGACAGAAAAACTTCCAAGAGATAAGACATCAAACTGACCCAAAGCTTGAATTCCTACTATAGGCACTTCAACCAGGTACATCGCACAAGGATCACAACACTCTTAACCTCATTTCATTAGAATGCCGAGGAAAAGCCACAGCCTGCATATTTTAAGACATCAGCAACTGCGGCCCGGAGACCCTTAGGGGGCGTTTTGTTATATGAGCCATCCTGAAAGGACCTGTCTCCTGTCAGAACTGCCTTCACACCCTCCAGAAATACTAAGCATCATAAAAAAATTCAAACTGCACAGCCACCTTGGACACTACATGATTTCAAAGACAAAAAAGAAAAGCCAAACTGAACATTATCATTACAGACCCACTGCAGAAACATGATCAATAAAAGCCAGACTCTCTAGTCTCTAGCAAAGGTAAGGATTAAACAGTTGATTAGGTATGATCCAATTTATTTTTTGCTCTTGACCATGATGGGTTTCTTCAGTTTTGGGTGTGGCCAGTTAGGTTGTGATAGCAACATGAAAAGCTATTTACTAAATAAGGTTGACAATGATTTCCAAAGATGCCAGAAATCGAAGTCATGGTGGGACAAATTATGTCTTTTGCAATAATAGGTAGCATGAACATTTTTAAGGAAACCCATAGGTTTAGTATTCTATTTTAATTCTCAATTTGGGATCAATTTGTGACAACTGTCCCATTGCATGACTTGAATTCTTTTTTGGTGTGTGAACTTACATGTGCTGGTACAGTAACAAGAGAAGGTGGAACAAATTAAGAGTCCTGTAAACAATTTGTAGTGCTTGATTCGTTAGTGAAATTTGCTGGGTAATCTATATTGCACTTGAGAATAAACATCCATGCATCCTCAGATTTTCCAATTAAGATAAACAAGACTACCCATCTCAATTAATTAACTGGAAAATTCATGATTGCAATAGCAAGACTGTGCAGCTAAATCACAATCATAATCCACCCTCAAGTAGGTTTTGCACATCTGATGAAAGGGTGCATACTAATGAAAATCAAAACACAACACCTTCCTCAAATTGACTCTTCACTGATGAAAGAATGCTACAATTTAGGCATGACTGATTTTTCCTTTCACACCTGATTTGAGTTCTAACAATCAAACTAACACATGTCAGACTCCTTCGAATTTTCTAGTTTCAAAAAAAATTACAGGTGTAAGGGGTTTCCATATACAAATAGATTTTCCAGCACAATCGACTCCATACCAGCTACATATTTTGGGATGCAGGTTCATTTTCTTTTCCTGCCCCAACCAGATTTTTGTCCTCTTGTAAATTTGCACTTGGGGTATTATTATTGCCTTCATTATCGTCAACAGCATCAACACAAAACTTCTGTAACCAACGGTCCATCTCCCACAAACAGTGCATCACACTCTCATGTCCTTGATAGCCATGACTCTCAAGTGGAAGAAGCACTAGCCGGCAAAGAGCACCTTGCCCTTTTAGTGCACTGAAAAACCGCTCTGACTGCACCCAGAGAGCATATGCATTAGTTGCATGTGTCCAAATTCCACCATGCTAATTCTTATGCATAATACACAAATTTAGTCAAGTCCCAATACAGTTCTTGACCATGCCCAAATTTTCGTCAGCCACTGTAAATCAGGATTTCAACAAAAGACACCCCTCGTAAATTTTTTGGTGATGACTGAAACCTGAAAATTGGCAACCTAGACTTAATTTTATCTAATTAAGACTGAAAACATCTTTGGAATGGGTATTTACATAATCAAGACAACCATCTTTGGCATGGGTATTAACTTTTGTGGTTCATAATTCAGCACTGGGTTAAGCAAACTGGTACATGGAAAGCTGTGTTTTTGTGGCACCCAATGTAGGTTGCATGGGAGTTACAGGTTGAAATATCCCATGCAAAGATCAAATCAACCAAGGACAAATGTAACATAGAAAGTAGTTGTGAAACAAAGACATTACCTGTATTGTCAGAGTCCCGGAGTTATTGTCATCCTCACCATGTATAAGGAGTAGAGGTTTTGTTATACGGTCAGCCAACATGAATGGACTCATTTCAATGTATGTTTCTCTCGCCTCCCAGAGTGTCCTCTCCTCTGACTGCACATAAGATAGTGGAAGTTTAGCAGCACATAAATCCTTAATCCCCACAGTGAACTCTTTCATTGCATCTCAGGCATTTTAGCATTAAAAGAAAAGCAATACATCAACAATCTCTTCAAAGGTGCAAGCAGAGTCAGGTTTGAGTTGAGTATGCACCCTTTTGTCAGGGGTGGCAAAAGAAATACAAGTATATAGCCTGGAAGTAGAAAATTCTACCTGGAAACCAAAAGGAGTCAGTGTTCGATTATAAGCACCCGACCGACCAATTCCACAACAAAACAAGTCTGCTGCATGGACTAGCAAATTGGCAGTCATAAAAGCTCCATATGAATGTCCACCTATGGCAATTCTCTTGGGATGTGCAACCTGTGACAAGATTGACAAATCACCATATTATGAAAATATATATTTCCATAAACCATGGCAATGAGTAACACTTTGTGGCAAAATAATCTATCACATTCTGTCTGCATGGTGTTCAAGGATATCCTAAGTGCATAAATGCTGTAACTCATCCATAGATATTTGTCTCTAAGCTATTGCCCATATATCCACTCATGAAGAACCAGTAGTTCATTATTTAACGTGCATTGAAAAGTGATTAATAAAAAGAAAACTAAACATACCCCACGACGCACGGCTTCATCAACTGCAGCTTGTGCGCTAGCCACAAGTTGACTTACATACCTGATCACAACCAGCCCCCATTTTCATTAGTGAAAAAATTAAAAAATAACTTTATATTACCTCTTCCTCGGATCAGGAACTCTAGTAAAACTTTCAGAGTTTAGAAAAAGTTCTGGTAACTTCAGGAGCAACCACATAATGAACTAAGTGGGGTGATTGATCATCCAGCAACCTGATTGCACTTTGTATCAACAACCCAAAAGAAGCAATAATATCAAATAAGATGATTTCAGAAACACCATAAGCGTTTATCATGGGGCTGCAAGAGTTGTACCGATCATTGGCTTCCTCTTCTCCTTCCCCAATGATCGGCATTGTTGGCCCATCAAGGATTGCAAACCTGCCAGAGTTGATGCATCAGGATTCCTTGTGCTTCAGTAAAGCTTGCATAGTTTACATGACCATGGACCCACCTGACCCATTAGTCTAGACCTGATAATGTCATGAGTTGAAGAGGTTATGGAAGGAGTGTTTTACTAACCCTCTTGCCAACCACAACAGTGGAGAAGTGGAGCCAATGCCTGCAAAAGCGTTAGGAGAGCCCCGCATCTGGCCAGCATTATCTTTGCTTTTGAACTCTCGTGGGTAAGCCCACATAAGCATAGGCAAAGGTCCATCCTTTGCAGGTTCATATGCAGGTGGTAAATACAGTGTAGCTGTTAACTGAACTCCATCACTCCGCTCATACCTTATGATTTCCTTCTTCAGATTTGCTAATTGCGGATAAGGGTGGGGGAAATCAGTGATTTGGGTCTCTCGTTGATCAGGCCAGGATCTCAAGTAATACTGTGGAGGTTGTGTTTGTGACTCCCTTGATATAAGAATCTTCAGATCATCCACCCTCAAATCCATATCAAGTTTGTCAGACATAAGTGCTGTAAACTTTTCATAATATTTCTCCTTGTCACTCTCCCATATTCTCTGCTTCTCACTTGTCTCACTGCCACAATTTGTCAGAAATAATACCACTGTCAGAAACAGAAAACTACATGACAAGTAGTTCTTCTGTCTGATCACAGATCAAATGAAGAAAACTTGAGATGCAAAGCCATAGTGAATGTCCATATTGCTTTTGGGCAAAGTGAACTTCTTCCTGGATGTTGATCAACACAATTGCACTATTTCATAGCAAAAGATTATTTGATTTCCAAGTAACTTACATGTCATAGAGATCTAAGAATGGAATATTGCCATCAGGGGTTGCACCACCTCCACTCAGCAACAATGAGTTACGCCCAGCACTGTTTTGGAACTGGGCCAATACATAGGTCCCTAATGAGGTTCGGCGCATAATAGGGGAGCCAGGATCAGAATACACATCTTCATATGACCGGTCGAACAATAAGCGTGGCACTCGGCTCAAGTCTCCAGGGGAGAAACACCAAGTGCGAGTGCAGCGTGTCTTATACCATGATTCATACACCAATGCAAGTGTCTCATCACCCCACACAATGCCCCTAAAATCCCACCCTCAACAAGAATAACACACATCACCAATCAATACCTTTGCCATCCTATCAAAAAAAGCAAACAACCATATAGAAAACATTAGTTTAGGGAATGAGGAGATCAATAGCTGCAGAAAGAGAATATCAAAAACAGAGAAGATGGAATACCCAAAGCGGAGATCAGTCTTAGCTATTATTTGCGGCTCTGTATCAGTTCCTGCTTCTTCGGCATAGACAATATCACGTGGAGAAACATCCACTTTTGGGTCCCCTCCATCTTGTGTCTCCACCCTGCACTCCTCTTCTCTGTCAGAACACTACACTGCTGGTTCATCTATATAAATAGTTCTAACTCCATGGTTGTTAAGAACGATCAATTGCAGTCATGGAGGTGAGATATGGTCACAAACCAAGAGGAAAAACATGCCTTAAGGATACTAAGACCCATTTGCAAAATGAACAGGAAAAGAGAATTTTTACCAATAGAGAGTTGATGGCTTATCAGACCGCCAATCAATGCCCCGTCGACCTTTCCTTGTACTATTGAAAGCAATGGGAATGTCTTCAGCAAGTGGCAAATCACAGATCTCTTTGACAAATTCACCATCCCGTCTCCATAACTCAACCTTCTTTGGAAACCGTCCACAAGGCACAATATACGAATACGGTCTATGCACGGATTCTATGAGAAGAAAGTTTGCATCAGGTGATGGGTCTACAGAGGTATAGACAGCAGCTGGTCCAATAGGCTGAGCTTCGCCATGTATGGATACAAGAACCAGCTGTGTTGTTGCATAATAGTCGAATAAGTCTTCATCATGCTTGTCTTTTAGTAGGTCTTGATATGTGCGGTTCTGAATCAGGAGCTTCTGTTCATTCGATTGGATTTTTGGACCTGCTGGGATTAAGGGTTTCTTTGGGGCTACACCTCGTAATTCTGGTATTGTACATACAACTAAAGTGGTGTCGTCAACCCAAGAATATCTGTACAAAAATCACACCCACAACCCTTTCTTTGTCAGAGAATCTGCAATCAGCTTAGAGCAAATCTCAAGAAAACTGAATGAGAAATCTGAATGATAAAATAAGTCTTTGGATCACAAATTTCACAAAATCAGGCCCAGTGCCATTAGTTGGAATAACTGCAGAGTGTTGCAACATACGAGCCAAAAGTAGTGTTGAGACCATATTGGGGAGGGCCAATAAGCTCCCTTGCATATCCCGTACTCACATCAGCAACCCAAAGACTGAGCAAGGAACTGGGTTCTTCCTCCTGCACACATACTTTGTTTATGAGCACCTACAGTAGCACCAAGTGTCCAGATATGATGCCAGGAGCCAGCACTCCTAGCTCCTCATGTACCAGCACACTAATCCCAATAAGAGGTCCCGCATGGCCATTGGCACCACCTATACCAGCTAGTTGCTCTAAAAAGAAGCAAAGAAATGGTTGTGTTTTTGAAGGAAGACAACCAACCCATTGCAGTGTGAAGGACAGTTTGCATTCTTGTGTTTTAGACAGCAAAATTGGTCTAAATAGCTGATTCATGAAGGTAAAAGGAAAAAAGGTGTTTGGCACAATATCAACTGCATGTGCCATAATCTTCACTCTAGTCACTCACTGGAGGATAAAGGAGGGAAAAAACCACTTTCATGTGTTTCCTTTATGTGAAGAACATCCATGAACAATCAATCATTCAACCTCTGTAAAATCAATTCTTGAATCAAATATACCTGGTCAACTGTACGAATGCTGAATGCCAGATGTTGACCATCAGGTGACCTTCACACACAACAGACAACAACAAAACTGTTTGTCATCAGCATAGGCCATTCCAGACATCAAACCGAGGTGATGAGAAAGTGGTGTTTGTGTTTGTGTTTGTGTAGCATACCAGCTCACAAAGTTGATTTTTGATCCCTCTGGAAGACCCGAGATGAAGCGTTCTGGACCTAATGCGCCCTCCTCCAAAAGCTTTCTGATGCTAATTCCTGTGTAAAATGACCTGAACGCAAGCTTTTATCCCAACCCTCATCAAAGACAGACCTTCATACCAAACAAATGCACTTGCTATCTCAAAAATTCCCATCCTTCTTTCCTGACACTAGGATCAACTGAACCTTCAGCAAATCATACTCAGACTACCTATTTTTGCAGGTCTGCACAAATCCTACAACACACATTCATCACTCCTAACAAACAATGGAGACCAAATAAACCCCCCCATCTGGTTCACACAATCCATTAGAAGGAAGAGCAGTAGAAGACATTGACACCACCGCAGTGCTTCTTCATGTGTAGATTGCATGAATGTGGGAGATGAAGAAGATCACAACATTGCAGCTTTTGCAAGAAAGGGTTTGGAAATGTGTAAAGAGCGCAGGGAAGAGCAAACAAGCTTACATCCGGCTGCGGCCATTGTAAGCTGGATCAATGCGCAACCCTGCCAGTTTGAGCTCTGGCCTTGCAAATTCTGCCAATGGTGGCAGTGATCGCCGCTGCAGAAACAGAATTTCATCTCTCTTGGGTGAGAATGAGAGCACCGGCGATGGTGGTGCATCCACAATCTCCATGATTTCTTGAACTGGCAACTCATAACCATCCCCACTTGTTCCTGCAAAATTCCAGGATACACACACATAATGACCAAAACCCTCAGAAGACAAAAGAGAGCTCTGTATGCACAACAATCACACTATGTAGCTCAAGAAATTCCACAATCACGGAATTCAAGTGGAAACCTAACCAGCTTGATCCTCCTTCCTGGTCATGAGCTATGCTTCAGAGCACACATACCAGTGGTGCTGCTTGTGGTGGAGGAGCCATTGGACGTGGAAGAAGCTGAGATGGAACGGAGGAACAAGGAGGAGGAAGTTGTTCTTCTGGAGGGGGATCTTGGTGGAGACAGAATTAGGAATGGCGATGAGATTGGAGGCAAGCTTTGCAATCCCACCCACAAGACCTTCTTGTTGTTGTAGCTCTTCCCGGAGAAGAACCCTAATAAGAAGCCTGAGTTGCTGCTGCTGATCCTTCTGGACATCCAATGCGAAGCAGCTCCTCTTCTAGGTAATGCACAACAACTCGAGAGCCTGGAGAAGCCCAAGAGCTTGCTGCTACTCCCAGACATGGCCACCACCCACTCTCTGGGCTATGTATTTTCCTCTCTCTCTCTCTCTCTCAGAACCCCCTCCTCCTCTTTCTCGCTTCACAAATGGTTGTGGGTGGGGTTCAGAATCCCACGCGCGACGCTTGCTGCTGTCGTAACAGGATCTGGGTGTGTTTTGGTATTGTCCACTTGTAAGGGAAGCACGGGCAAGAAGGAAGGAAAAAAGAGCAAAACCCAGCTGCAGCTCCGTCCGCACAGATCCCAAAAGTCTGCACATTATCTATCTGCCTGCAGCCTGATGAGAGAGAGACACACACACATGAGAGAGACAGAGAGACTCCCCCCTAAGAGAGACAAGAGAGTTGCCGTTTTCTCTCCCACCTCCTTTTCTTTGTGGGGACCACTCGGCGCTCTTGTGTGTGTCGTTGTCCGCCTTCTGGGCCTTCCAAAGAGGATGGGCATTGGGATTCAGAGTCTGTCTCCAGCAGCGAAAAGCTGTGCCAACTTTTGGTTGGAGGTGGGGACAGAGAGAGACAGAGGGGGGTTGGGGTTCTATCATCATGTCTGAAATCTGCAGCAGCAACCATGGAGTTCCTTCCATGGAGCAGCAATATGTAAGGTGCATCTTACAGATTTGTGAGCGCCATTGGAACAAGTAGGCCGGTCCGCATTCCATAGAGAAATGCTCGCATGGTTTGTAGGAACCCAAGCTGCAAACTAACCGCAAGGGATGTGAGAAGGGAGAGCATGCTCAGCTCAGATCAGCATCGGAACCCAAAACAAAAAGCTTGAGAATCTGATCAAAGACTTCGTCTTAGTCCTGCCATACCCAAAACTTCAAAAGCTCCAGAGATCGATCTGGCCAGAAGAAGAAGAAAAAGAAGATAATTTCTTGTACCTTGAGACTAGTGGTGTCGATGGCTTCGACAGACGATGGTACAGAACCGTTCTTGGGTGGGGTGCGGACGGAAGAAGGAGAACAAACGGGTGGGGATGACAACAATGAGCAGATTGAGGATCTGAAATCGTCGCTATCGCATGTGACGGATGTGTGGAGAGCGAAGACGGGAGGAAGACCCCTGTTAGCATGGGCAGAAGAGTCGGAGTATCGTCGAGCTCCATGGCGGAAGAATCTAGCCAAGACGCTAGAATCCACGAAGGCTCATGTGTTCATCGTGAGCTTGCTGCTAGTGGATCTGATTGCAACAGCAGTTGACATTCTCAAGACCATACACAACAAGTCTCATGACTTGAACTCTTGTGTCGCCTTAGTGGAGGAGTGTGCATGCGTTGAGCATTTCCAGAGAAGCGAGGAATGGGAAATCACCTACTGGATCGGCATCACCATTCTCGTCATCCTCTTGCTCAACGTATTTGGGCTTCTCGTCTCTTTCGGAATTTCCTTCTTCTTCCATCCTGGCTATATTCTTGACTTCGTGGTTGTCGCCACGGCTCTGTTGCTGGAGGTTCTCTTGGATGCAGAAACTGCAGGTCTTCTCGTGGTGCTCAGTATCTGGCGTATAGTGCGAGTTGCACATGGGATCTTTGAAGTCACAGATGAGGCATGGGAGGAAGACATCCATAAACTGCAAGAACAGATTCAACAAGTGCAATCTCTGAGACAGAAGGATCTGGATCTTATGCAAGAGAAAGATCGTCGCATTGCTGAGCTTGAAGCCAAAGTCTTTGGCTGAGGATTCTTTCTGCTGCTGCTGCATTCACTAGCTCAAAGGTGGGTGGTGGTGGTGGGCAAACAAGCTGCAACAAAACGAAACTCTTGGATTTCTTCTTATTTGTTTTTTTTTTGTCAAACTTCCCATCTCTCCAAGTTTCCCATCTCTTCAAACTTACCATCTCTTCTTCGCAGGAGCAGAAGGAGCTTTCCATAAGACAAACACTGTTCAAAGCCCACCGTTGTCAACATCATCTTGATGTTCCTCTCAAGCTAACTAGGCAAGATGCTGAAGATCGATCTGGCAGGAGGATATTCCAGGACCGTCAAGGTTCAAGTGGTGATTGCTGCAACGCATCCACCACACATCTAGATCGTTTAAGTATCGGTTCTTCTGCTGTCAAACATTTGGAAGTGCTTGTTGCTTCCTTCAGGGGAGTTTACAAAGGGTGTGAGCTTCATCTGATACTATTGAATCTGATAGTTTTTTTTTTCCCCCTTTTGTCATTCTCCTGTTTTGTAATACAATCTGCTTACTCCATAGTTATGATAAATGCAAGGTGATTTATTATCTATCCTCTGTTTTGCAATACAATCCTCTGTTCACTCTCTATGGTATCATGAATGCAGTTCCTGTTATTGTCCTTGTTTTGTAATACATTCATTCTGAGATATTTTGGAATTTGTACAGATGTTGAAGTAGTAAGAACTTTGAGAATCTGGGTTCTTTGAGAGATGTGCACTCAATGATGCATGCCAAAAGGTACACATAAAGGTTTGTTGTTGCAGAGGCAGGATGGAGAAAGTTGCTATCCTCGTGATGGGCTGAGGTTATTTTAGAACTCTTTCTCTCTCTCAAGATCTTCCTGCCTGAAGAATGCTCTAATCTTCAAAGTTTCTATCCTGCTGGAAGTAACTATCTTACCAGAGAGACATGCATGCTGCAAACACTGCTGTTGATGACTAATCAGCAACAGGAGACAGCTCTCCAGTGAAGGAGCAACCACAGGGAGTTGTTCAAAGTTGTTATCTGATGAGGTTTTGTTGCCTGCTTTTTTGTCTTATACATGATGTGGTAGGACATGCCAGAGTGTACCTACATACATTCCAATTCTGCTACAGTCTAAGTAGGTGGCTGGAAGCTTGCTGGAGACAAAAGCCTCATTGACTTCACTCAATGAGCTTCAGTCTCCTGATAAACACAATCTGCAAACTTTATGCACTAATGTCTTCCATGTTATCTTGTCATTCATCATTGTCTTTTGCTTCTTTTGTCTGGAAAATCTGCTACCCAGAAACAAAGACGGCAA
>Ga0209208_10004071_pt1 | contig 20850 bp, 19 predicted proteins | sample S1TSphfallax_3_FD_187694 | JGI IMG/M metagenome (GOLD analysis project Ga0209208, IMG submission 187694) | Host-associated microbial communities from peat moss isolated from Minnesota, USA - S1T2_Fd - Sphagnum fallax MG (SPAdes) (version 2) | ecosystem: Host-associated > Plants > Peat moss >...
AAAAAAAAATTTTAGGTGTAAACCTTTGTGTGTTTTTGGGAAGGATCATGTAAATTATTAGTGATTGGACAATTATTACCAATTTTACCATAGTGGACATCCATTAATTTATGTATTCCAATAGTTGACATGACACCCATTAATGTAACTTATGGATTTTAGTTGTCCATTTTTGCATATATACAAAGGTATTTTATTGTACACACAAAGTATTCCACTTTTTTTTTGTCAAGTGCTGATTATGCACTTTCAAGAGTTGATTCTGCAATTGGAAGGGCAGTTAAGGCCAAGAAAAAGTTTCTTCATGCCAAGGAATACGCCATTTTCCAAGTGATGATTCTGCATTGTGCGAGGGAGAAAGGGCTAATATAGCTCTTTAACACTACGGAATGTACCCCTTTGGGTGTGTGGATTATGCATCCTACTTATCAGTCTTGCCCTAGTGACTAGTCCGGGAAGGATTTGAATGCACTGATAAATAGAACCATGATTCCACACATAAATTGATTAAGGATTTTGGTTCCTAGTTTGGTTTTCCAACAAATAAAAATTTCAATTTTGGTTAATTGTGTCATTTCTTTTCTTTTCTCAAAAAATCTTTTTTTCCAACAAATCTCGGTTTCAATTTTTCACACATCATTAGAGCCCAGAACCAAAATTTGAAGTCCAATTCTTAAAAGGTTTTGATTTCAATTCCAAAAATTGATTCCAAAAATAAGACCCAATTTTGATTTGGTTTTGACTAATTGGAATTGGAACCACCAACTTTTAGCCACCCAACAACACTAGTTCTAGTGTTCTGAAAGAGTATCTCCACCAGGATACCATAAATCCTCCGCCAATAGTAACTTAAATATTCATAAGAGTGTCATTAATATTAGCCTATCAACATCTCTAAACTACAAAAGACTAGCATGCCCCATCCAAAATTTCTCATGTACACAGTTGAATGGCAAGATAAAAGAGTCCTTTGCACATCATTACATCAAATTTTGTGATGGTAAAAGCCAAATTTTTGATGTCACACTTGCAATCTATGATTTCATGTCAAAGAAATGAAGTTGAAATAAACATTTCAGAGATCTCATCACAAGCACATCAATCCAAGAAGGGGAAAAATTTGAGGGATTGCCTTACAAGGGGAGTCTACACACAATAACTACATACCCAAGCTTTGACTTTCACAAACGCCCTTTACTATCACCGATGGTTTGATTGCCATGGAAACAACAATAAGTCCAAACTACCCAAATCCCATCCCTTAAGTTGTGAATGCAGTTGTTAAAACATGAAAAACAACAAGCCATCGTGTAATTAAACTTCTGAAACAAAACACAAATACACCACAAAATTGAAAAATGTCTACATTTGTTTTCACTGATTACCTCTCAATTGACACAAATGTTCAATTATCTCATTGCAAAGTCTAGAATGCAAGTTTCAATTCCTTATGGTTTCAATGCCTTGCCAAAACATTACAAAAGATAATTCTTTATGAAATTGAACACCAACATTTGGCACTTGCAGATTCCAGTGCATAATGCACCCTCCACTAACCTACAATTGCAATATGAATTATTGGAGAGAGACTCATTTGCCAGATCTTGTGCTCAGGCCTTCTCTTCTCTTCTCTCCTCTTCTCCTCCTCCTCCACACCCACTCACTCCTTTTCCTGGGTGTATGGTATTTATTATTATAAAAAGGATGTTTTTCTTAAGGCAAAAACAGAATATTCAAGGCCCAGTGACACTTCATTGCAGCCCCAAAAAAACTCCAAATTAGCAAGAAATTAGTGAGCTAATAATGTGGTCCCTTCATTAATATGTGAGTGCAACCAGGAGTGGCTACTTTAAAAACACCACCAGCCTCAGTGCTCACCAACAAACAGTGAGTGGGTAGGCCAAAGGGTAAAGAGCAGCCCATCCTCTCCCTCTCTAATTGATCATCAACTGGGAGGAGCCCAGACCCAGACCCACCAATTAGGTCTGGCTTTGTTGAGCTTATTTAGGCTTGATTTGGGGGGCTCTGCATTTGTTAGGCTCGTGATTGGATTGCACTAATTTTGTAAGGTGGGTTCTTACAAAAAGGCTTATCTTGGCTTCTTCTTCCTCACAGCTGTGCTTTTTGTTGGCTTTCTATGAAAGGGGAGAGAGATCAAAGTTAGAGATAGTATTTCAACCTTTTTCCCTTAGGGCCTTCCTTAGCCTGCATAAAGCCTTTTATGATATCCAGTGGGTACCAGTGTTGGCTACATATACTTGAGTGCATTGGTTATCAACATGCATAATGCCCTGATTATCAACAATTCATATCCGGATTGAGTTGCCCATTTCTTGTATTTGGAGGTGAAGGTAATCAGCAGATGTAGGTCTAGATAATATCCTTATGTTTGTACATATTTGCACATGTATGTTTTTTTTCATTATGCATATTTGTTCTTACTTTTTATTATCAGAACCCGAATATGTATAGCCATGTTATGCATATCCTTCATATGATGTTTAGGGTCGGCATATGCACATGTTTAGGGATTTAGATATGCATATCCTTGATTAGGGTTTAGGGTTTTCAAACTGCCTTGTCCCTTTGTCCCTTTTTTTTTTCTTTCTGTCACATCAAAGCTTTGCAAAAGTGGATTGGGGTGTCTAAGGGTTTCAACATTTGAGCAAATGTTAAGCATTTGAAGTTTAAGTGTTTAAAGTGAATTTGACAGTTTGGAGGTTTGTTGGTTTTTGTCGTTTAGGGTGAAAGCATAATAAAAAATATAGAAAAAGTAGTTATCCCCAAAGCAATCAAAAAAAAAGTTCAGTTTTTTACACAAGTAAAAGAAAGTAGATTGAAAATAATTTAAAATAACATAATAAAAGCATGGTGTTTTTCTTTGAGTTTATAGTGAGGTTACTACAAAATTTAAAAAACTTTGGCAAATTAAAAATAAATAACAAATATGTTTGAAAATGACTGGTCAAATTGAGTTTAAATTTATTTTTCCATTAGAAGTTTGATGTATTTTATTATAATATTTAAACATTGAGAACTTACAAGCACATTTTAAAGTTACATCATGTTAAAAATGAAGAATATTCAATAATTCATTTATTTTCACCTATTTGTACAAGTTTGGACAACCAAACAAAGTTAAAAAATACAGTTATTTTTTAAAAATCTATATGAATGCATATTAAATATGTGATTAATCAACATCATTGTGATAAAATTAAAAATTATCCTCATGTTGATCATTAAATTAAAAACATTTTTACTTTCAATATGTTAAAACTTATTTATTACTATTTGTTTTTTTTGGTGACAAGCATCAAAAATTGTCTATTTTACCATGCTTTCACCTTTTATCCCAAGGTTTATCTTTAGTCACATCTAAAAGATGACACAAAACATTGAAGACATGGAAGTAAAAAATTAAAAAAATAGGCAATAATGATGTGCAAGGTTTGTTAGTTGTTTGTTTCTTTGTTTAAGGATTTGTGGAAGTTGTGGTTTCGATGTAATTCATCAAAAGTCGGAACTTGGAGTGTTGGAATTCAAAACCCTAAACATAACTTGTGAGAAGTTTTAGTTTGTTGGAAGTTGTAGCTTGTCCGAAGTCACAACATGTTAGAAATCACAGCTCATCATTGCAATTTGTTAAACATTGCAGCTTGTCAAAGTTTTATCATTTTGTTGTAGTTCATCTTATTTCAAAACCTTGTTACAACAACTCATTGAAATATTGCTGCAACTTGTTACAACTCCACATGTCATTGAAATGTTGAAGCTTTTGTGACTAATAAAAAGTTTTTTTTCTTTCGATTTATTGCAAAACTTTTCATGTTTAATGTATGTAGTACTTGCAACTTGTCAAAGTTGCACTTGTTATTTCAAGTCATTAGTCATTTCCTTATAGGTCAGATTTGAAATTTTTTTAATTCAACAATTTGTAGTGTGTAATGAACAATGTGCAATGTGAAATCATGTGCACCATGGCTACAAAAGACACTTGTGTTGTTGAAAGGTTGGTGGGGTTGATGGACCACCTACATGTGAAAATGTAACCACAAATGATTCAACCATAAATAGTGCACCTAGAAATCAAAAATTCATTGAAAAATAAAATATTACAACTTATCGTTATAAAAGTTCAAGTTGTACTTTTGAAACCACACCATCAAAATTCCATTTGCTGTGAATTTTTATGTTATGAATGATGATTTGCATATGGATTTTGAAATTTTGCAAATGTTGTGATGTATTATTTATACATTGAAAAAAGTGTCAAATAATTTTTTGTTTTGAAAAATGACTTGATAAAACATAATATTTTAATGGGGTTAGTTCCATGAAAGCTCATGTTAATTCTTCACATCCCATAGTCAATACAAACCTTCTCCCATTCTTGCCACCTTGAAAACATAAGACCTTTATCAAAACCAAATTTGCATTGAAAGTCATCATGTTTGAAAAAACCTTGGAATTTAAGCAAACCATTATCACTTCTTACAAAAGGAAAAAGACTATCAATTTATAGCAAAGAGTTCTGAAGGCCCAAGTGTGGACTATTGTAAAGGTAATCACATCATGTTTAAACCCTATCGTCACAAATTGTGTTATGAATCAATTCCATGGTCATTGGTTATTATCTAATGTTTTGACTACCATGATTACCCTAACTATCAAGCTACAATTTGAAATGGCTAAAATATTGTAGGTTTTAGATGGGATAGAAACTCTAGACCAAGTTAATTCAAAACTTCTCCTTTTCCAAATAAACATGCAAGAAAAAAATGTCAAGGTTTTGAAACATTTTCTCTAATTTTTTTTTTAATTATTTAGACCAAGTTCATAACATGTTTGCCATCATGTTGGATCTCTTATTCAAATCATTATGAATTGTGAAAAAATTGTTGGGATATGGGAATGCAATTTGATTTGTTTTTAAATAGGATTTGAAAGTTGTGATTCCCCTTCTCATGACATATTTTGAAACCATGAACCCTAGTGTTGAAGCATGCACATTTACTAGTCATGGTGATGAACTTGAAGATGAAAGTAACATGTTTGAGGTTGAAGCATCTTTTGAGTAGTTTTCTTGAACACTTGTCATTGGAATTTATTTTTGTGCAGGAGGTTATCCATATCCCCTACTATGTGTGAAGATCCTCATATTTGGTGGCACAAAGACGAATTTTTTTTTCCAAACGTGTCATTTCTAGCCAAATAGATTCTTAGCATTCTAGGGTCACAAATTGAAACAAAAAGGATGTTTAATTTTGTTGGAGTATTGATAGTTTTGCAATGATGTTGCTAACAAGTAGAAAACTTGAACAAAATCATCACAATTGTTAAACACCAACCTAGTGATTTGTGCATGAATTGTATGTCAAATAAAAATATGAAAAATTATCTAAAAGTTGAAAGGTCTTTGGTTGATGACAATTATGAATTAATTGGGAAATAAAATATCTTGAGGATTTGAATGTGGACAATGATTAACATTGCATTTGCATAGGTATTCAACTTTCCCATCTTATTTTATTTTCAACAAATGAATCTTTTGTTTTTTTTCTTTTTGGTCATTAACATTTGTAAGTTTTTTAAACATGTTTTCTCACATGAAGCTTGGAAGGAATGGATTTCCAAGAGCTATGGATATGGGATGTCAAACTATTGGGGGTTTTGTAGGGGGTAATTGGGGTGGGGTTTGGGGTGTTGGTGGGGCAAGTAGCTTAGGAATGCAATTTCAAGAAATGGGGTTCAATCCCCTTCAAGTTACTACACTTTTAGGAATGTGTTTTTATTGGAAGTTGGAAAAAATTTGTGATCTTATAATTTTTGAATATGCATAACCTTTGTACATATCCATAATTAATTTGAATTTTCAAACTAACAAATTCATATATGTCAAAGAATAAAAACTAAACTTGAATCCATATCCACCTTTACAAATAAATTTCTGATTTTTTTTCAATGCATGTCCATGCGTTTTTATATTTTTATAGAATATTATGCCTTATTGATATCCTGAAGTTTACCTTAAAATGTGATATCCGACCAACACTGGTGGGTACCAACCTGGTAGGAACAGGTTTTTAAAACAAAAAGTTATTCAGTTTATGAAAAGTTCCTTTGCTATTTGTTGATGGTTCTTTCATGAAACATGTCATTTCTTTGAAACTTTTCAAAAACCCAGAATTGGAGGCTATTTTATTCTGAAAATTTTCAAAAAACCCCGAAACATAGGCTTTTAGTTCTGATTTTTTTTTTTTTTTTAAGACCAGAATTGGCGATTCTTTGATTCTACAATTTCCAAAAAAACCAGAATATGAGGTTATTAAGGAAATCAAAGGACTGCCTAACACTATGGTCCATATAGGTCCCATCATATCATTGTTTAAGGCAAATTATGTTACAAATCTGCATCCCGATCTTCAATGACATTTCTAGATGAACCCAAAAGGCTCAATCCTGATCTTCTGTGGCATTTCCAGACAAACCCAAAAGGCTCAATCCTGATCTTTTGTGGCATTTTGCAGATGAACCCCAAAGGCTGAGAGTCATGATGTTGGCCAGCACTCAATATATATATATCTAGCTAACAAAGGTGTAAATTACAACAAGGTCCATGCCATGATTAGGTATTTACATTAGTTTTGCTTAGTTTTTAAACCTAATTGTGCTTGAGATTACTTCATTTACTTCATACACAATTCACTTGTAAATTGTTTAACATGGAATCGTAATGCAATTAAACTGAAATTGCACGGGAACAAAACAAAATGAAATGCATAGAGTAGAATCTAGATCTTTGAAAAAAGTGGAATATTAATCATTCTCCTCCCTGTACTTACTTCTATAAGTAGGTATAGTCTTTTTAGCTACTTCTTACCCACTAAGTATTTGATATTCTTGTGTGCTTGAAGATCACCTACTTCTGTCCATAAGGTCCAAGCTACTTCTAGTATTAAACTGTTATAGACCCAAGTGAATGCATAGTCGATAAAGAAAATTCAATATAGTATCCTGATTCAGGCTTCATGACTTGAGCCCTTCTCAGTGTATAATTTTCCAGGAGAAAGAGCAGTCAGATTCTTGGTGACTGGAACTAAATACAAAATTAGGCATGCTGGTCATGGACCCAATTATCAGAATTTTGATTCACAAAATCAGATAGACACATTCCTGCTTTCAGTTAATTTTCATTTTATTGCTCCAGAAGAAGAACCCAATCTGGGGCACACCAGTATCACAAAGTTCAAATATATTACAAATATTATGTTGTGCGTCTATGCCACAAACACAATGAAAATAAGCAAGAGCACAAGCAAGACAATAAATATCTTGATGATGAGCCAGCGATTGGATGATATGCTGGTCAAGTACTTATGCAATTGTCCTTGAGCACCCTCCACGTTCGACAATGTGTCATCCATGTTTTCATCAATCCTGTCAAGAATTCTAGTTATCAGTTTCGAAAAAGGGGTCACATAAATGGATTTTAGGGTTAGTGGGTGGAATGTCCATAGCATGCACCTAACATAATACTATTAGATTCTGCTTGCTGGGAAAATTACAGATGGAAATTCCATTTGCTCTGCACTTGGGCCCATAATCAGACACTCTTTTGACCTCTTGGGGTCCAATTACAAGCCTGGCAGCATGTTCTGCATGCTGCATATGGTGTAAAGCACAAAATGGACTCTCAAGCAAATGATGCACCTAAAACTCTACAATTTTATTTTCCTTCATTCACCTACTGTCTACAGGGCAAGGGAAAATAAAAAGAAAAATTAGTGTTTCTAAAAGCATAAAGAGAGCTAGTGGTAAGAAGAATTACCTAATTGCTACATCGGTCTGCTGGGCAACCATGGTAGCCAATTGCACAAAAAGATTGCTGAGCTCCAAAATGGTGGACTCGACATTTTGAAGTGTTGCCACCCTGTTTTGCACAAAGGTGTCTTGTACTGTTTGTTGTTGCATTTGCCCTGACATTGATGCCTCATCTGGTATGGACCGTCGTCTGTGTGTCAAACTTTAACAAACAAAAATGTTGCATTGAATCAACACCCCCATTTTTCAAGTATGAATATTGCACCCCCCCAATTTACTGAACCTCAATAACACACCATCCAAATGACTATGGCCTGAAACTTGTGATTAGATTACAAATTGATTCCCTGATCAGCTTCAGTTCTGCGCGGTTGAGGAATTAATTACCATGAGCTTTAGACATGTACCTTGAGTGAAATAGCTGTGAGCTTGCAGGCATCAAGTGACTGGCCCATGGGGCAGGTGAGCTGCTGGGGATTGGGTTGGCACTTGCACCAGGATCAGGAGTAGAAAGAGGCTGCTGCCGTGCAAATGGATTTGCTTTGTCTTTCAAAGATGATGCCGAAAATATCTGTCTTCGATTCTCATGAACCTTCAAATTCTGTGCAGAGCATAAAACAAGTAGCCTCTAAACAACATCAGAGCTTCTGGAATTAGTTGATCAGGAGCTTCAAAAATTCATAGTACTTGACATGAAGTACCCACATTTTCATGATACCAGATTTTATTGAGAACCCTACTGCCCAAGAGCCCAAATCCCAAGACCCACAAGCACCGGAACATAAATTGATTAGATCCATCTTTGATGTCCTTCTTATTTGCTTTCCATCTCATTGTAGAAATGGGTCAGATGATGTGTACCTCAGTATGAAAAGTGAGAATGTCCTTGAAATCTTTTGTCATGGTCATGAGGCGGTTTTTGAGAGTGTCCACAATCATGGTCAAGTGTTCAGCACTGTGCTTTGAACTCTTAACCCTCTCATTCTGTGTAGCACCCAATACCTGCAAGTCTGAAATGGCTGCACTGAGTGCAGTGATGTCTTGTTTGATGACAGACGTAAGCTGATGAATTTCAACTGCAGGGTTCTCAAACATTGATGTTCGCTTTGCCACTGCAAGTGTTCAACCATTCCAGACCATCTAGATAGGGTTTGTCAAAACCATACTATCATTGTAATATGAACAAAATACCTTGATCTTCAACCACAAGTGTACAATTCTTCAGAGCTTACTACTTTCAAAAACTTAGTCTGATGAATATTCAGTGGAAACCCAAGCTCCTAAATCAATCAAACAATCCCAACACATGTAATTTCATCATCAGATCCCCAAGAACATGCTTTATGCCATGACAATTTCTGATGCTGAGAGAAACTTACATTTTTTGAGGTTTGCAAGCAATTGGGATGTTTGATGAATGCTAAAACTGATCTGTGATGCCCTTTTACTGAAATCTGATTGACACGCAGCCCTGGAAGGTTCATGCGTTGCTGTTCCAGTTTGCCCATGTAATTCTGCTGCTCCTCTATTCACAGAATCTATTGTGGGTTCACCTAACACCTGACTCTTTCTCAAAAAATCTGCAATTGCATGAAATTCAGATGTGCGATCCCGATCTGAAGTTGATGGCAACAGTCCCACAGAAATAGACATGTTTGCAACAAATTAATTCCTTGTGGCAGAATCCTCAAATTTGTAACAACCCCTTGGATCCTCAAATTCTCCTCAAGAACACAAACACTGTGGACTTCTTATTATCTCCATAAACTCCAACTTCTCAAATGCCTCAAATAGCATTTAACTCACAAAGTAGCAACTCATGCCCACAGCATGGTCATGTCCCCCAAAACAATATATCCACAAGTTATAATACTTCAGCAATGCAACCTTGCAACCCAATCAGCTCTCCTGATCAGAGAACTTCAGATTTCCAGCATCCAATACCTCAGACACCTACTCTGTGAGCTATGGCACCACCCACAGACTGAAAAGAACAACTGGTGCATACTAGGTATTCCAATCCAACCTGAAAGATGCAAACTGCATTAACCCAAATTGTCTTTCTTGGCCCACTGAGTCTTGAAGATCTGGAGAGCTTGATCTTCATTACATTCCAACATTTGTCCGCATTTGGGGTTGTGAGTTCCCCAGTCTCCTCTATGCCTACAGTTGTGATCAAGACTGCTGCCCCTCAATGGTTTCCCTACCTGATGGATGATGTTTCATAAGACACAAACCCTAAATCTTTCCCCATTTTCTAATCAAAGAGATCATGGACAAAGAGTCCTGAGAGCAAAATCAATCTCCTCATGGCACCAAATAAAACTTCTGAAAGGCACAGATGAACTTGAAATGAGCTATGAAGAAGAAGAAGAAGAAGAGTTCAGAGAGTGATGCAAGATCCCACAATCAGAAACCCACCTACCAAAGCAACTCATCTAAGCTTTCTAGCTCCTCCTTTGTGCATCTCAAAAAAACTACACTTCACCAAAAATAAAAATAAAACAAAAAAACAACAACAAAAAAATGAGATTTTTGTACATAAAAAAATATAATAGATATGAATATGATGTAATCACAACACTACAAAAAAAGACTTGGATGTGAGAAGTAGAGAGTACTCCAAACCATAACAACAACTCATGTTTGGCACAAAATAATTTGCAAAAGGCTTAGCCAAAGGTTTAGCCATATTTATTTATTTATTCATTTATTTGTTGAAATTGTTTAGAATTGAAGTCTCATCCCACCCATTGGGTTATTATTAGTTGCAAATACACAACACAAGGTATATTTTGCATACTTATTTCTTTTTAACTGTTGAAATTCTAAAAATTTAAATTTGAATTTGTCAATATATATATATATATATATATTTGACAAAGAAGAGCCAATTGTGAGTTTTAGGTATGGTAGGTGTATAATTAGGCACTCATTTTGCTTTGCTTCTTGGAGTTGAGGTGGGGGGTCCAAACTCCAAACTCCCAAACATTGTGTTTTTTGAAAAGAAAACAATTTTTTTTTCTTGGCTTTGTTTTTGCACTTGATTCTCTCAGATAAGAATCATGAAAAGTGTTAGAAAGGATGAATGCAACAACTAAAAGAAAACAAACTACATGTATACATGTTGTTGGTGTGTTTGTTGGCCTTGCCTTGGTAGGCAAGGATATTGTGTTTAGATTCATTATAGAGTATATAGTATCTTAAGGGATTTTGGCCCCTACTAGGTAATAATAATAATAGGTCTATTTTTCTATATGAGGATTTCTGAAAGATGATATTTTGGCTTGTGTTGAAACTTGAGATTAGTTATAATAGAGTTATAACAATATCTTGAAGGATTTTGGTTTGTTTTAGAGGATTTTTTGAAGATTATATTTTTGCATGGTGAAATATTTGAGTTTCCATAACTCTTCTTTTGCCATCAGATATTTTTTTAATGTAAATGATAAGGCCAAAGTGTGACACATCCCTTGTTGGGTTTTGTTGGGTGTCTAGGTGTATTGACTCATTGCATCGAGGTCATAAGTCTTAGTGTAATACCCAGAACCAGCTCGCCCCCGTCGGGTATCACAGGACTACAAGAAAAATTTCATCCTGCCCAGTGGTTACATGGGATAACTAAGTCTCAATTGCCTATGTGGTGCTATTAGACATGTAGGCCATCATCATGCATCCTAACTTCATGCCTTAAGGGTAGCAAGTTCTTAACCTTATGTAGCACATCTTGGCATCAATTTGATGTTTTGGGCCTCACTTAGGGCCAACAACAAGCATTATCCCTTGCCTTTATGTTGTCCCTTACCTTGGCCAACTCATTTAGGACTTCTAATGCACTAGGCCCCTTCTAACACGGACCTACATTGTTTGAGTTTGTTTTGAGGTAACCCTTTTGGCATAGAGGGTGAAACCTCCTTGGCCTCACCTAACCCTTCACATCGCCTTGGTGTGCCCACATTGCCTTGCCTTGCATTGCCTTGAAAGGCATGTCATGGGGCCTCCATGCAACCCTTCCCTCTCTAAAGGGACCCATTTTCCCAAGAGAGTTTTTTTTTTAATGTCGACATCCATCTTGTGCTACTATAGTTCATAATTTTACCACTTCAAGTAGTTAGTTAGCTCTACCATTATTTGTATACTCCTAGATAGAAACTTGTGTTTGCTCATTTGTTGGGTTTCATTTCAAATTTATTTTTCCATAATGAGATGAGGTCCCACCAATATAATAATGTTTCAAGTGGCATTTTTTAAAAACTAGAAATTAATAATTAATAATTAATGTAACTCGTTTAATTTAATTAAAAACTAAAATTGTTTGTTGATGTGGTTTCTCTATTTTGACTAAAAACTAGCATAGGTGCTAAGTTTATGTTGATGAATGGTGAGAAGCTATAGACCACACAAAGTTGTTACTCTGTGTTGGCCTTTGTTTTCCATAATTGTGGTTTATTTAATTTGCAACAACCAACCCACAAATGTCAATTGTTGCTTTCTCCTAAGAACACTAACCTCCATTGCTTGTGGAGGTCACCCATGTGGTGCAATGGGTATGGCATTTTTTATCAGGGTTTAATTCCCCCACTTGAGACTTTCACTAGAATTTTTAACATAAAGGTCAATCAATCAAGTTGCTAAATATCAAGGTTGAGTTCCTAGCAAATCACTACTTGTTTGACAAATTGAGATTTTGGCATTTGTTGATTCCATTTGAAAATCAAAGAACCAACATTTTTTTATATATAAACAAAAAAATTAGAAAAATATAAACAAAAATTCTAATTGTTGGTAAAAATTTTAATGTCTTCTCTTATGTTTGTTCAATATTCACAGAGCTTTCTCCCATTCACAATTATTGAAAAATATTGGAAGAATATTTCCAAGCTATGATTACCAACCAATTTTAACTTCCTTGCAATTATCAATCGTCAGAAAATGAAAGAAAAAAATCCCAAAAAAATTGCCAAAAATCGTCACAATTGCTTACAATGTGAAAGGTTGCTTAAGATTTTTCTACTTTCATATTTTGAATACCATCAAATTTGGCTAAATATAATTGTGAACAACAATTCCCACTCAAGCAAAATCATGGGACCTAATCAAACATGGACACATTAGAATCTAGATCCCCATATCTGAACTCACTCCGGAGGAGTTGTTATTTTTATTTCAACTTTCAAAATTCATTCTGAGTGAAATACACAACTCTTCATTTTAATTGCCATGAAACCCACTCAAAAGGGTAGAGGAAAATTAAAAGGATATGGCAATGGAAAAAAAAAATGAAGAATTGACCCATGTTTTGATTCTTGTTGTTTCATTGCCTAAAGCAAGAGCCAGGCTCACTCGGTGCAACTCTCCCATATGCATATGCACCCGAAAGATTTAATAGGGGCGCAGCTGCAATCCCTCGTCCATCTAGCAAACAACGGAAGCTTTGAAGTCTTTGGAGTACATTGTCAGAGCTCCCCTGTTGTGTGATAGAGAGTGGACTCCATAACCTCTCTGCACCCAAGAAGAAGAAGAAGAAGAAGAAGAAGTAAATTACAGTAGTGAAAGTAATGAATGATATATATATGACATGAGTTTTCTGAAGCAAATAATAATAACAAGGCTGGAACAATAATAATAATAATGCGCACCACCTTAAATCTTTGTAAAAGATTAGAAATAAACTTTGTGGTTTCATCCATAATATTAATATTAATATTAATATTTGAATCTTTGGAACAGACTACAGCTTTGGCAAGCAACCCATTTGAAAAAAACCCACTTTCTTTTGTAGCAATCTCGACAACCTTATAGAGTTCAAAAATTCATGAAGTATTAGTCGACAGAAATGTTGCAAGTTTTGCAACTCTAAAAGTTTTCTACATCACTACTACCAAAGAATGTGGTTTTCTCCTCCTCTCCCGCAAACAGTCACAGCTGCTCATGACACAGCTGTGTGACCTGTGTGTGAGGTGAACTTTGTGGTTTCATCCATTACAATCTACAATATGCCATGTTTATTGTGACAAGAATTGCATTAAAACAACAATTTGGGCATCAGGTAATGGCGCACATTGAAATATTAAAACCACATTCTCTCATAATACATGTAACGAATATATAATAATATTATTAGTAAGAAAGAAAGAAAGAAAGAAAGAAAGAAAGAAAGCTGTGTCATATGTGTGCAGTTGTGTAGTTTGTGTATATACTCGTAATAGACCAGTGGGTTCAAATCCATCAAAGAACCTTAAATTCAAGTGCAAGGGGGTGTCAAGTGCCTAAGTAGACCTGCATGCACTTGAAAAGTGCACCAAAAAAAAAAAATTGTTTTTCATTAATTTTCTGAAAATTTTGACACGATAATAAACTTGTCCAAAAATACTCTCTCTTTTTTTTTATGAGTTGAGAAATGTGTTCTACATACCAGCAGCAGCTGCAGCTCTAGGCCAGATGGTTTGCAAGATATCGGAAGCATCAACAGTTTCACCCCACATACAAACCTCGCCACCGATGAGAAGCTTTTGTTCCTCAGGATCAGTGATGTTGACAAGTGGTTCGGTCATGTAAAATTGGTCCCATGTCACATCCAAATGGTCCAGGTACCAAGTTCCTTGGTTGCTCACTATACATCTCAGCCCAGCCTTGACTGCCCTTGGACATGTTCCACTTTCCAACCTGCTCTTTCCATTCAAATGTAGATAAGTAGGTAAGAGTGTTCTTAAGCAGAGCTATTAGTCCATGCCAAAAACAGTAGGAGCCAATATTAGGAATAGAATTTCCATGCAACTAATGAGAAGTCGCTGCGTCATGAAGTGAAGGGACCTCCCTTTTGTTTAGTGAATTGCACTGTATTTTACTAAATCCAATCAAGACAGACATCTCTTTCCAGCACACAAAATTTGAGAAAGAAACAGACTCCCATCACACAACTGGTTTAAACCTCACTACTAGCACAATTATAAACTAACTCGTAGCAAATTTCATATTCCAATTCTTGACATCCTATTCTACATTGAAATGAATTTTTTGTTTATTTTTCATTAAGTTGCACCTTTTACTTTTTTTTCATGTCATTCCGAAAAAAATTGAAAGTAACTTCCTTTGGGTTCAACCTCACTTTGATGAAACCCTGGCAAGCTTCATAAAACAAAGCACCCAACCAACCACGGGGGAAAGGAAGAACAAAGAGAGAGGACTTGGACCCACGAGTGGGTCACAAAGGGCAAAGGAACACATTATGTTCTAGAGCCCCAAGGCAATGATGGGGGAGAAGACAATGATGTACCAGTTATGTACAACGGTCTCTTTGCTTAGTCGTGATGGAAAAGTGTTGAAGGTTTCCTCCCTGTTACATGACACAACAAATTATCATAAGATCCTACATTCTTCTTGCAATATACAATGTGCTGAAGCTCCCAAGCTGGAATGGATCTTGCAAAAACTCCTTCACAGCTTCACCAAACTCATAGTCGGGGAACTAACAGTTAGCTATCATAGAAATGCAGATGGTGTTATAATTATTCCAAGTCAGATCAACTAATTGCAATCAAATAAGTGGTAAAAAGCAGACCAATTCACAGGCTCGTAGCCATGTTTGATTGCTATTTGCTGAGCACGGATGACAAAGCTAGCATATGCATCCTGGCCTGTCAGATTGTGAGAAATAAGCCTGCAAAAGCACCCATTGTAGTGCCCACACCCATTGTTCCTTTTGTCCCATGCTCTTGAATATGCAAGACATCAATACTAGCATCTCATTTGCTTCTTCCAACCTTGACATAATTCTACAATGGAACAAATAGATCCACGAATCTAAATTCCTCAAGTTAAAGAAGTGTACCATCTCTTGATCGATGGGGAATCTTCCCAGCAACCTACAATACATGGTAAACATATTGAAAGTTAGTGAATTCAATCAATTGCTCTTCATTTGGGTGTGATTCAGATCTACCTGAACTTGTACCAAAACATTGTCAGAAAGAACCCATGTTGGATGGGTATGAGAAAATGGCATGCAAGCTCCTGGGCTAGTTCTCAGAGTGGTGGTTCTTTCAAATTTCATACCCACACTTCTCAAAAATTCAAAAATCCAGTTCTGATATTATTCATGTGGTTCTCAAAAAAATGAAAACTAATCCCATTACCATTATCATTTATAAAACTGCTATTCTTTTACAGTTCTTTGAAGGTTTTGAGATAAACAGAACCAGAGGCTCTTTGATTCTGAAATTTTTCCCCAAAAACCTAGAACCAGAAGCTCTTGGATTCTATAACTTTTTCTAATAACCCAAGTCAAAAGTCATTACAAAACCAAATATCCGCCGAACACTGGAAGGAACCCGCATGGGACAAGATTCTTCTTCTCACATCAAAGGCAACAATCATGAAATGTGTACAAGAGTGTGGAAGGTGAGGTATAGAAACTCTAATATAAGTTAGCGGAGCAGAGTGAAACTTTTTCTGACAAGTGCAGATGGATTGCCATGCTCATTGCAAAAACCTTGTTGGTCACAACATCAAAACACATCAAGGCAAGAAAGGTATGGAGAACTTTCAATCAGAAGTAGTACTGAAAAGTTGCAATTTATATGATTGATATGGAATCTTACTAGTATTGACTTCATCCCCACCCAAATGAGCAAACTTGAATGGAAAAAGCGCCCTGAAATCTGCATGCAAAGGTTGAGAGATGTAGTCAGTTCATTGATCATCAGGCAGTCTATCTGATATTGGGTTAAAACCCTAAACCCTGACAAGAAACCAGCTTGAGTTGAAATTGATGACGACGTCATAAATATATGGCTATCTATTTGAGGTTGACTTGTTCTCAAATTTCAAGCAAATCGGGCTGCACAGAAGTACAAATGGGATCTCTTATTGTTTCCATGGCAGGTTGAAATCAACTAGGGGGGAGCCAGAACAATTATACTGATGGATTTAATGTAATAAGTTGGATATGGAACCAACACAAGAGAGCATGGCATGGAATACAACCAATTCACCTTGAAGTATCCCATCAATGACTTCGAATGTGAATTCTTTGCTCACATCTAGGGGTTCATTGCACTGAGGTGATGGCCAGAGTTGTGGATATCCTATGCCCCTTCAAAATGCACTCAAAGAACAAATAAGCCTGAATTACAATCACAAACAAACCTCATGTCAATACGTCATGTCAATATGGAAAGAGGTTTGTTTGTGATCATAATTTAAGCTTATGACACAATTTACATAAGCCTGAATTATGATCACAACCAAGCCTTGTGTCAATAGGTCATGTTCACTATGGAAAGAGTTCACAAATTTACATTCTCTGTGCAAGATCATTGCCAAAGTGATGATGAATACAAACCTCAAACAGTCTTGAAGTTGAAGAGAAAGTTATGTACCAGGATGCACCATGACCAGGAACATCAAGTTCAGGCATGACATGGATGCCTCTTGCCCGAGCATATCTGAAAACAATCATTTCAGATATCACATTTCTGAAGACAATCAGACTAAAACTGGAATGTGAAAGTGAATTACACTAGACACTTCGTGTCTGTCTGTTTCAGCAAATGCACATGAGCAACCGTCTAAAGAACTACATACCCTCTTGAGACATGATATAATTCAGAAGAAACTAGTAATTGTATGGTCATAGTGTTAGATGTTAAGAATGTACTCCACAATTTCAGCAGCATCTTCTGTGGTGTAGCGCTCCTTATAGCTGTAGGCACCGTTCCATAGACGTGGATATGAAGGGATCTCAATTGGAAAAGCTTCTTCATCAACAATGTGCCAGTGTAGTACATTCTGCAGAAGATAACAAAGACAACACCCAGTCTAACTCCAAAAGTAGATCTAAGCATCATTTTGTGACATGAACAGCAAGTAGAAAGGCTTGAATGCAAGATGAACTTGTCAACTTATGCCATCATGCATCCAAGTTTAGCACTTTGTTGAGGAGTTGATTGTCGTTGGTAGGGTGCAACAATGCAGACCCCCAAGTACATATGTATGATACTCTATTCTCAGAACAGGTGGCCTGACAATGTGGAAGGGAGCTTACAAGCTTAGCAAAGGACATGGAGTCGATCACACGTTTGATTGATTCCAAAGGTTGGTAATGCCGTGATGTGTCTGCATGAATCATCATGCAGGTGACATACGATGGTGTGTACAAGTTTGTTAGAGAGGGGAGGAAGGGGAGGAGAAGCTCATCACTACGTATTTTTGCTCACTCTTGCCAGGCTTTGGCATTGAACCCAACACCCCATTTGAGAAGTTCAGCTTAACTTTCAGAGTTTAGAGTATTTTGAACTCTGTGTGTAGCATGTTGAATACATTTGTACTTTCTGTAAGAGGAGGAAAGACAGAGAAGAAGTACATGTACACATATAAGATTTTCATAGGCATGTTTTGAATTGGCAGAAGAGAATCCTTTCCAAGCAAAGGGAGAGAGAAAGAAAGAGACAGAAAATTTAGATAGAAAGCTTACAAACACTGAACACACAATGTCTCTCTCTCACTCAGAAGAATACAGAAATAAGGACACTCAGGATTCAACTACAGTAATGTTCACATCCAGGCTCTAGCTGAGCAGAGAGACAGAGAGTAGACTACCAATCAGAAGTCCACGATATGGGAAGCGAGGATAGTCAGTGATGATCCAAGGTGTTCTTGTTATCTGCAGTGATCGTGAAGTGTAATGGTAGCTCACCAGCTGGCTGAATGTCTAGAACACAAAGACAACAATGCATCATGTTCACAATCGATCAACTAAGAGGTTTTCTCAGAGCCACATGATACCTGACACTCAAAATGCCAACCAACCATAACCAGGTTACAGGGAATTCATGAGACAACATGCCCAACAACATGTCTTCCCTGGAAATCACAGGGATGTTGAACATTCACAATAGACTTCATGTGTCCATCATTGAACACACATGAAGCATATATATGTCATCATAAGGAAAGAGTCTGACACTTGGATGTCCACAGTAGAACAATGAGCCTGTTCTCTGCTTTTGTCATCCCAAATGAGAAATTTATGTAGACTACATATGCCTTCTTGGTATTCCAGGAGAAAGGATTGGAAGAGCGATCACCTCAAGACCACGCAGTGCTCCATAAACATTGGCAGCCTAAATTGAACCACACTCCCATCCGCATCATGTCAGAATAAACAGAACTCACTAAAGTTAAAAGTGTACAATATTGTATAGGTGAATGGCAGGTCCAGAGGGTGTTCTGTTGTTTGAGGCCATGGAAATGAGGGCAGCTAGCCTGAGTTCCAAGCCCAAAAACAACAGAAAATATCTGATGTGACCTGCCATTCGCCTACTTTAAAATCTGATCTAATTTGAAATTGTGCAAGAAGGTTATGCTTGGTAATGCGTGCCTTGTTATCGATGACAAAGGTTATGCTTGGTAAGGTGTGCCTTGTTTATGTACGACGAAGATTCTGCTTTGTAAGGAACCTCCAAATACAAAGGAAAAATCAGGTCAAGTTTTTAAGTAATTCTCAAGAGAGTGCTCAAATCGCATCTTACCTGCAGTGATGCAATGCTGGGGTTGGAAGGATCAGGTACTTTCAAAGTGTATGACTCATCAACCTCAAACTCTAGCTGCAACCCAATGTTCAAAAACAGTCAATTAGGGGACACATGAAAATCAAAGCTGATAGAACAGGATTGCATACATTTGGGTGTTTGTCAACTAAGACTAATTTCAAGGAACTTGTGGAAATAATTTTGACTCAGAGCATTCATTAATTCTGCCAACACTTCACAGAGGTCAAAACTGCAGCTCCACTGCAATTGCTGCAAAAGTGCATCATCTGCAGGTCCTGTGCAATTCCTTGATCTGATGCATGTTTCATAAGAAAGTATATGAAAATGTAAATTACCTCTTCAGTTGATGGATCCAGACTCACTAGAAGCTGCTCCAGTACAGGGATATTACTATCCTGAAATGATGAGGATGCAACCTGAGACAGAGCATGTGGTCTATAAATGATATCGATATATCGGGAAAATGCTTGAGCAAGTGTTGCAGATACAATCTGGTTCCCATCTGCCTGGCCAAATGCAAAGTCCCTTGCCAATGTGACAATGGCCATGCCTTTGGTCACGCTGGCAGGCATTGGCCAAATATGAACAGATTCATTGATGGAAACTTCCATGTTGTCAAAGTCAGCATTCAAAGGCCTACTACGGTCTGCCTGTGGGTCATTCAGAATTAAATATGGGTGGGTCCGGGGAGTCCCATTTCCCACAACTCCTGCAATCACTTGCATGAGTAGCAAGCCAGCTAATATCATTACTGATGGCTCCTCCCACTTCATCATCCCCTGGTCCTGGTAATAAAACAACAAGCAGAGCATCAATCAGTGAAGTTGAACATGGAACATTTGAGAAATAAAAATATCTCTTGAAGATCCCTCATTCATTCACAGGCCCAGTCCCACAGCTAAATTTGTCACCAAGAAAGATCAGACCACAAGAAGTCTCAAAATAATAAAAAATCACCCCAATTTCAACAAGAGACACTGGTCATGGCCTTGTAGTCTCTTTCTCTGAAGAGTTCTACTCCAAAACACGACACAAACATGCTTTAGAACTTTGACAAGACATGGAGCCATTGCCAAACTGCCCTCTAAAACGGATCCAATTCCAATCCAATCAAGTACATGAACACAATGTTTGTACATTGTGCAAGTTGATTTGTGCACAGATTTACTTGTTTCTATATCTACATGAATTCTGCAGGAATGGAGAAAGGCAAAAACCACCCACCTCTAGCTAGCACCTGGATTGATTTTGCTGTTGTTGGTGTTTGCAGATCTCTAATGGAGCTGCTACTCAAATTGAGTCTACTGGCTGCTATCGTGACTGCTGCTGCTCCTGCTAAGTGCATGATGGACCAGAATTTGTGACCTACTACATAAGAATGATTAGGAGGGTGCTACAAAAAGCCTGCTGAAGTTGGAATCTTTTTGGAATTCCACCTACTTCCTTCCTTCATCTCTCTGGCAACAATGGGTGT
>Ga0209208_10004072_pt1 | contig 20845 bp, 10 predicted proteins | sample S1TSphfallax_3_FD_187694 | JGI IMG/M metagenome (GOLD analysis project Ga0209208, IMG submission 187694) | Host-associated microbial communities from peat moss isolated from Minnesota, USA - S1T2_Fd - Sphagnum fallax MG (SPAdes) (version 2) | ecosystem: Host-associated > Plants > Peat moss >...
CTTGGAAATGAATAGGTATGAATTTTCTTAGGAATTGTCCAAGGACAACTATACAAAGGATTATGCAAAATCTTCTAATATTTATTCCTTAAAATTTCTCCTCACTGGAACTAGTTTTTCCCATTATTTTCAATTTATTCAACATTAGTTTAAGGTGCAATCTTGCATTTTAATCTTATTCTTTTTATTTCATGTTTTTAATATTTTTATGTTTTAAATTAAATTTGAGCTCCACATTGTTGTGCGCTACCAGTGACAATAAACTATTTTAATTATTTCTTAAGTTTTCATATATTTATGTCAATGTCAAATTTAATTTGAATTAATATACATTTCATGGACATGAAAAGGCACCTGTTAATTTTTTAAAAAAAATCCATGTTGGTGGATAGGAAAAAGGAGTGAAGTTATAAAATGGAGGTAATTATTAGGAAAGGTGGGAGATAGTTATTATGAAAGTTAATAGGAAAAGGAAGTAATTATGAAGTCATTAGGCTTGAAAATGAGGTAGTTATTTTTTAATTGACTTTGGAATGGTCCAAGGACGACCATATGACCGGAGTGGTCATGCAGAAGCAACATATGAAACTTTTTCCAAAAAACCCCATATAAACTAGTTCCTATGTCATTAGAATTTCCTTTTTTTTCATGTTTCTAATATTTTTATGTTTTAAATCAAATTATTTTTGAGTTTTTTTTTACATACATTGTGATCTTGTTTTAAATTATGATGTTGTGTGAATGGATTTAGGTTTAGCCTTGGTTTCCTATAGTTTGTCATAGCTTTCTTCATGTTGAAAAATTTTTGTTTGTTATAATTTTCATGCATATTACAAAAATATATTGTGATGTTTTTCTTTTCATATATAATGGAAGAAATTATCAACATTATCAAATTATTTATGCAATTATTTTATTATGTTTGTGTGAACTTTCATGTTTCCTATGCATTATGTAGTTCTTATTTTCAAAATATGTTTTGAGTCTCATTTCATTCAAAACTCATATAGCTATTATGGTTAAACATTTAATATTTATCAAAATGAATGTTTCAAGCTCAATTAATTTGATTTCAGTAATTTCAATATGAAAAAAATGTAACCCCAATTCAATTACACTATTATTTTATTTTAAAATTTTCAAGAATTAAATATATAATCATTTAAATTTTTGATTTTGGATATATATATATATATAAATTTTAAACCCATGTCTAGTTATTTATTTGAATAAAATTTCAAACATCTTTTTTGAAATGCATTAAACACATTCATTAAACATCAAGGTTTTTATTCAATGTTTTGAGGTAGTAGCAATTAGTGAAAATTTGTAGGATTTAATTTTTTTATTTGTCTATGTTACATAGTGAAAAATATCATACTTACAATTGATGTTTGACACAACATAATTTGCAAAAGGTCTAGCTTAAAAATGAAAGAAATTATTGATATTGAAAAAATTATTGAGAATAAAATTGCAAACTTGTGAAAATCTATTTATTGTTTGAACCCTTGGGTTACTATTACAAATACATCAAAAGGGGTACTTTGGGTACTTATTCCCCAACTATTGAACATCTTAAAAATTCAATTTGAAATTATTTAACCTCATTTTAAATAAATAAATAAATATTTAACAAGGAAGTGTTGGACATTAGTTTTTATAGGTATGGTATTATTCCAAAACTAAAAGTTGTGTCCAAAAGTGATGATTTTTTTGGATAGTCAAATAGAAAAGAATTCAAGATTATAGGGTTAATTTTTTAATTAAAAAAATATACAACAATATACTCCCTCTTTTTGCATACTTTGTAAATAAAAACATACATTGTTAATAATTCATCACTTAAAATTGGTCAATGGTTGCCAATTTAAATAAGGGAACATGGATTTGTTTTACACAATTGTTGCAAAACAATGAATAAACAATAATTTTAGGAAAATAAATTCAAATTAACAATTTCATTAGCAAAATTACAACATGGGGTGTTTTTAAAACTTGATCCTTAACAAACATTATTCAAAAATAAAATTTAAGTGCAAGAAAAAAAATCCCAAGGGCCTATCAAGGTTGGGGTTCCAAAAAAAAGGAAAAAAAACTTTAGGATTTCTATAGGGTTATATTTCTCAAATAACATTTATTTGAAACAAATTTAAGCAAGCAAATGGAAAAGTCCAATTTAAGATAATTCACGTGATGGTGGTGATTTTTCACATACATACATAATTGTGTATCAATATTTTGGTTTATAACAAAAAATATAGGAAATCCCAAAATTAGTTTTAATAGGCAACTAAACATGTTTTTTGGCAAGATTATTTCCTTCACATGTGACCTACACTTAAAGCTAAACATTTTGAACCCATTGAACATATTTTTTTGCCAAATGGTTAAAAAAATGAGTCCTTTGTTTTACAACCTGATCATTCAAATTTTCAAATTTTCAAAAGTTTGAAATTTTTGTATGATTTGGTTTTTCATCAAATTCACCTAATGAATGTGTACTTTCATAGAAGGGGACATGTTATTGTTGTACAAAATATTTGAAATCAATTGAATGACTTAAAACATTCCCTTTGATTTTTTTTTTGAAAATTGCAATTTAAAACATTTGATGTAGTTAGTTTAAAAGATTCAAAATGACATTTACATAGTGTGCAAGTTATTTTAAGATATTTTTATTGGTTTAACAAGACATCATTTTATCTATTGGCATACATTAATCCACTACAACTATAATAATGTAAAATAAACAAAAATCCAAAGTTGTCCTTTGCAATCCTTGAAAATAATATCATTCATTTTTAGTACCCCAATCATGAATACATCCCACCTGATCCCTCTTCTATTGTTCATGGTGTGTCACAACTTCTTGGGCCTAATATAAGTAATCTATTTTACAATAAAAGGATCCAAGGTAACTACCTTAAAAGAAGGTGCATAAAATATTGAACTTGCATTTTGAATGACATGTTCCAAAAACATAATTGTAGCTTGAAGTGTAACCAAAGCTTTTGAAATGTTAATGGTAACTTGTTAATGTTCAAAAATAAGTTTAGCATCTTGATTAAAGAGGTTTTATAAAATTGTGACATCACCATGAGCTCAATGATATTTTTATACTCCCTTATCTTAGTTCTAGAACTTTGTTTAATGACATTTTGTTGAATAGATAAACAAAAGATGTACATAATTTACATTTTTGCTTTGTTTCAAATCAATTTTAATCATGTAAACAAGCATCTCTTCATGCAACAAAGATGCCAATTTGACTCATGTTAGCACCCTTCATGTCATAACCCCATAACTTTAGGTCTTCAAAGAATATCATCTTCCACAATGCATGCAATAATGGATTAGTTTTAGCTTTCCACTTAACATTATTCTTTATTGAATATTTTTTGGAATGAGAATGCCAAAGGAGAATGTGATACAATACATTTTACAATCCACCTTGAAAGGATGCAAAAGTCACTTAATAATACATGGCACTTTCCTTCATAGTAAAATGATGCATATGAAAGGTTACCCTCATCAAAATATTTTCCATCACATCTATTGTTACTATATATCTAATATGGTGGAGTAATTCAAGAACAATACTAATCATTTTTCATGATTTTTTATAATAATTATTTTGTTGAACTAAAGGATTGAAACAATTTACTCTTTACCTTTTCAAAGACTTTAACATTCAAGAGGAAGCTTTGAGGTCAACAATTACTTTTGCCAAGTGTGTGTTTTTTTTTCTTATGTGAGTTTTCCAATTGAAAATGATCTTCGCTGAAATAAATTTACACACTACCAATATGGATGACATAATCTAATCATTACTAGAACAAAAATAATAATATTTTTACTTCAAAAAATGTCAAATCTTCAAAAGCATACATGCAAATGATCGCCATTCAAGAAGACATCTCCTCTCATAGACAACTATTAATAAAGTTGGCAAAGATTTTCATTAATAATAACTTGTTGATATAGGTATGTACATTGTTTCTCATTTTAAAACATCCAATGTAAGATTGACTAAATGTGAAAAGGATTGCATTTATTTATAAGGAGTTTATTTTAACCCAATGAATAGGGATATTAGTAAATTATGTGCCTCTTGCCATGGAGGAAAATTGTATATAATTTTTAACAAATGAATGATAGTTGAAATTTTGAATTTTTTTTTTATATAAAAATCACAAGACATGCATCTAGGTCTACAAGTCACATAAATGATTAGTAATATAAATATAATTCAATCAAAAACATAACATGCAATATGCACAAAAACACTTAACAAAAAGCATATTAAAAATAAAATAAAATATATCATGGCACCAAAGTAATGTTGAAATGTTTTCATGTCATTAGTCATACATAATATTTACTAAAATATAAAATTGTATCCCACATGACTTCTTCAATTCATTGATCATTCATTTTCTCTCATTCAAGTTGTGTGGGCGTTGGAAATATTAACACAAAGTTTTGCATTAAATTTTTTTTTATATAAATTCATTTGAAAGACATTATAAAAGACATTATTCTTGAATTGACTTACAATCTTTTTTAAATGATTCAATTCCATGTGAATTCAAGGTCTTCTTTTAAGTTTTGACAAGGTTATTTTGGTTTTAAGCATAGTAGTGACATACTCTCAATTTGATTCAAACATACGCGTATTATACGTTTTTTTGGGCTTTTAAAAAAATACTTGAAAATACTTGATCATCGTTGTCTTTGGGTTTGGGCACAACTTAAGCTCAGCTTGCTCAGCGTTTTGCTCATCGTATTCACGTATTTCACGTATTCACATTTTCAAAATTTAAAATACTTGAAAATACTTCTTTTTGAGCACCTTCAAAAAATACGCGTATTTCGTATGTCACTACTATGGTTTTAAGAAAATATTTAATATGAAAATTTATTAGATAAACCTTTAATAAACATAGCAAATTAAATATTTTCCAAATCCAAACTCAAGATATATTAAATTTATCTAAAATTATGTAATATATATTCTAATCCCACAATTATTCTTATTACTGAATGTGTTGTGACTATTAAGATAGTCCACCAACACCTTCACAAATTCTTACAATTTAAAAAAAAAAATTAGCAACAAGTGTCCAATTTTTTTCAATTTTCTAAATAAAAATAAGTAATGAACATCCCAAGCTAGATTTAACATTTATTGGAATTTTTAAAAAAAATCTCCAAAGTTTTCTCCAAATAGTAACAAAATGTTAATAAACTTTTAGGGGTAGTTTAGAAGTTGCAACATTTTTTCAAAAACCAAAATTTCAACATTTGTACACATTTTAAGTTATTGTATTACATTTTCCCCAATTTATCATGATCCAACATCATTAATCTAATTCAAATTTTTTCCTTTTCCTAAGCAAAATTACCAATTTTGAATTGTTTTGATAGTGGATATCCATGGATAATGTTATGTGTTGTTGAAGGGATTCATAAGTGGTGGTTGAATTCACATAGAACTTATCATATAAGGTTGCATGAATAAATTTGACATGCATTTACAAGTGATATATATTGTAAGAAAACAAGCACACAACTAATAATTAGGGCATTGAGATGCATCACGTATGAAAAACCGAAGTGTAATGTGTGGAAAAGTTGGAAAATTCTTAAGTATATGGACTATTAAAAAATGAAACCTAATGAAAATTTTAACTAAAGGCAAATGTGATGATTACATGTAATGACAATATCATGCATATTAGAAATATGGTATTCCCAATGCATTGAACTTATTTCAATACATAAAATCCTAACCACCTATTAATGAATTGGAAATTAAAAAATTCCAATGAATTATTGGAATTGCTCTTACACCTTGTCCACCCCAAAAGAAAAGAATTATACATAAAACACCCTAGGGAATTAAAAGAATTTAAATTTTTTTTTAGTGAATTGGGTTAATAAACTAACTACCTAATTTAACAGTACAAGAAATCACAACTTTTTAGAAGGTAAAACTTATCCAAAATGCCCACATTGGTTAGAAAGGATGTTCATTTTGACTTGAAACATATGGCATGAAAAACACATGGTTTGTTTTTGCTAAGGTGACATTTTTGACCAAGTGTGATTTGTACATCTAATAAAAAGGGACAAACAAGGAAAAAAGGTCCATCAACACCTCCATGGTTTAACAAGACATGCCATATTAAACAGCAAATGCTTAGTCAAATTGATCATATTGATTTGGCACTTTATTAAAAAAATCATACTTATTTGGCTAGCTAACCTATTCATTAAACATAGGGTACCTTTCTAAAATCTAGGTTACTGTAAAATATTTAGGTTAAGTTATTCAAGGTTATTTGAAAAGTTATTTTTTAAAAACCTTTTATAGGCTATTCTACCGTAGGCTATTTTAAGCTATTTTAGATTACTTTACATTAGGTTATCCTAGGCTAATATAAATTATCTTAGGCTATTTAGGTATTGTACTTTAGGTTATTTTTATGTTATTATAATTTATCCCAAACTACTAATACACAAGGGTAAAATAACTTATAATTTTTTTAAATAGTTTAAGGTAGCCTAAATTATGATAAAATAATTTACAGTATTTCAAACCTTTGATAACCTAAAATAACCTAAAATAACTTAAGGTGGAATAACCTATAATAACTTATAATAATGCAAATAACCTAGAGGGTTAAATAGCCTAAAAAAATTTAAAATTAAATAACCAAAAATAACTTAAAGTAGAATAACCAAAAATAACCTAAGGTAAAATAGTTGATAATAACATAGAATAACTTAAATTAAATTAGGGTGAAATAGTTTAGAATGGTCAAAATTAACTTTAAATAATTTAAAATAGCTTAGACTTAATTAGTTCAAGATAACCAAAAATAGCTTTAAGTGGAGTCCCTAAGGTGAAAAAGTTTATAATAGCATAAGGTATCCTATCTTAGAATAGCTTAAATAAAACTTAAATTAGTTTTAAAATAGCCTATAATAGCTTAAAATACCCTAGAGTAATCTAAGGTAATCTAAGGTAAGTAGGCTAGGCCAAATAGGTAGGATAAATGTTCATAATGATGTGATAACAAAAAATATTTGTTATTTAAAAACTAATCCAATGGTTAAATATTTGGATTCTTATTCTTTAACATGAAAGCAAGGAGTTCAAATCCTCACACTTGTAATGTAATTGAACTGGTTTAGTTAACCTATGTAACCTAACTTTACTTAGCCCTTTAGGCTTTTAAATTAACCTAGTAGCCTAAATAAGGTAAAGTAGGTAGGAAGGTAAATAAATAAATAAATTTAGGGTATTAAATTTTCTAAAATGTAAATTATAAGAATTAATTGATGCTCAAATATAATTATTTTATTTGACGAGTAAAAATTAACATTTTGGTTCAATTGGAAAAGGGGCAAAAAGGTCACATGGAGGTTTTTTTTTAATAATGTTTTTGATAAAAAAGAACATGATTCTTTATAGTTTGCATACCTAGTTAGATACCTAACCTTAGCTACACACCTACTTAACATACTTAGTTAACCTAGGTAACTAGGTTGGGTAGATTAAGAACCTAATCTACCTACCTACCTAGGTTAAATAGGTAAGGGTATAAGTAGGTTAAGTAGGCAAATAGGTCAATAGGTTATTTAACTTAGGTAGTTACCAAGTTAACCACCTAACTAAAAACCTACCTAACCTACCTAGGTAAATAGGTAACCTCAATAGGATATGTAGGTTAGTTAGGTAGGTAAATACTTACCTATTTACTTACATAAATGTATTTACCTACCTAGCTACCTACTTACCTACTCACTTACCTATCTAAGCCTTACACCTTATTGAATCAATTATTTATTATTCAAGTTGACTTCCATTTTGATTAATCATCAAATTGTTATTGGTCAAATTGACTATTCAAGATAACCATAAATTATTTATATTTATATGATTATAAATATGATTTAAACAAAATCAAGTGTCCCATTTGACTATCATTGTATTATTTAACTAGAGGTGTTTGTTTTATATCCTATTTGATTAAATAATCAAAAACGTTAATTGAAAATGATAATTAAAAATCTTTTAATATCACCTTGACACATGACTTGAAGGTGAACATTTTATATTGCCCTTGCTAACCACCCTCTCCTTGGAAAGAATAAACATTTTTTTAAAAATAATTTCTTTTTCAATCAATTGAATATATTTTCCCTTTCAATTTTGGTTTTCTTTTGGAATCAGTGAAGACCTGACCTCCGTAACATTTTCAAAGATTCTTAAACCTTTTAAGCAATATGATTATTGTTAAACCAATGTCCCAAAGCAACATCCCAAGATGGAACATTGAACTAGCAAACATTTTAAAAATTTGGACATCCTTAGTAAAAATTCAAATTGATGAAACATTTTGGTTTGAGGGTGATTTATGCTTGGTTGACAACAAAAACACACTTAGGCAACACCAAGGATGATAAAAAATAGAAAACAACAAATAAATGAGAATGCCAAAAAAAAATGACAAAATGAAAACAAATATTAGCAAGGGTGTCAAAAAAAAAGCATGATCAAAACACTGGGAGCACTAGGTTGGACATGAATTTTTAAAAGCAATGGAGGGCACCAAAACATTGAGGGTTGAAAGCATTGGATAGAAGCACACCAAGGGCACCGAGAAAAATATAGGGAAACATTTCATGCACCAAAATAAAAATATTTTATATTTTTTCGACTGAGGGGTAATTGGGATGCACAGCAGGAAGGACGTTGGAAGATGTTTTAAAAGGCCCAAAAATATTGTTTTTAGGCAAAGAGGGACACAAAAAAAGATATCATGGGTGCAAAACATTAATGTTTCAGTAGATGAAAATTAAGTCTCATATTTTAGAATTAATGGAAGTGAAAATTATTTCATGGAAAATTTACATGGTCCTAAATTACCAATGTTTGATAACTAACTATATTTTTAATAATTTATTTAAGCAACTTTTAAATATATTACTTAACCTTATGTCAATTGATGGTCACTAGTAATGCGAAGCAACACAAAGCCCAAAGTCAATTTTCCAAATGGATTGCAAAGAATATAACTTTGTAAGCAAGGTGAAAATTTTATATGTCAAAGCCCTAGATCAGATCAACATTACATCAACTTTAGGACTTTGCAATGCATCAGAGCATGATTTTGTACAAGTGAGTGCTTTTGTCAAATTGCTGATTTCGAGAAAATCTTGAAATTTTAGCTGGAAAAGGCAACCTGGATTGATGCTGCAAATCTTCCTTGGCAATGGCCCTCAAGTCTACCAGAGAGTTTTAGCTCAATCAGGGAGATGGTATGCAACATGCCAGGTTTTACCTGATGTCCAACAGATCTTTCACAGGGAGCTTTTGCCTTCGGTTCTCGCACTGGAATACTCTATAGTTGGTGAACCTCCCGTCTCTTCCTGCCACTGATGATCCCCACAAACCCCAAGTTTGCCAAATTCCTGCCAAGTGGTACTATTCTCTTCATCCTTGCAAATAGGGAATCCATTGTTTTTTATTACAATACAAACACTGCAAAACCTCTGGCACCACCTGCCCCATTCCACGCCAGTCTTGCAAAGATGACCTATTCATTCAGTTGCCCCTGCTCTCTGCAATCCAGTTTGTCAGTGGCGGAGATCATGGTTTGTGGAAGTGCTTGCTTGAATCTGTCAGCACAATCCGCACGCCTTGCTCTTCCATATGTTGCAGGATCATGGTTGCAGATATGGTTGAAGGACAATGCACATATACCAACAATGCATCATGGGCGACATAATCCTCCTTCCCTCTCAAGAAGTTCTCACATTTTGATGGTGCTGAAGAGGGGTTAGTTCATTTTTATTGGATTCTTGAAGGTAGATGTTTGATTTCTTGACTCCTTGATCTTGCAGTTCAAGTGAAAGTAGGAGGTCCAGAGTGCACATCCCGGAATTTAACCATTGCCACGAGTAGATCGAATGGGCGTTTGGTGGGTCCGCCCCTACTTCTTCGTCAGATCTGAAAAGGCAACTTTTTCATTAACTGTTTGGTGTGTGTGCAGGAGGATCAAAAGGGTGAGGTGCTGATGGTCCCAATCTTCTTGTCCCCTCCAAGTGTTGTATATCCATTATATTAGATAGATAGTTTGCGATTGATGACATGACTCCCCTTCCATTGTCACATTCCTTGCACACATGGAGATCAAGCTCATGTGTGCTTGAACAAAAAAGATTATGGAGTGTTCTTCGAACCTGGTTTGTCGGTGGACTCTTGTTTCTTGTGCATGTGCGTCTATCTTGAGCTGGATTCTGTTGGCTGCACTGTGTCTCCTCTGCGTGATTATTTAACTCTTATTCTTGTCATCATGTTTTGCTCGTCAGGTGTTGCAGGATGGCAGGATGTTGTCTAGCAAGGAAGTTGAAGCCCACGTCCACCAGAACTGATGATCTACACATTTACTGTCAAGTTTGCAAACAGAATTCCATTCAGCCTGGAAGCTTGTCTCACCTCTCTCTACCAAGTTAGCAACAACCAACATGCAAGAGTGTGATCTCAAAGGCAACCATGATAGCAAGCAAGTACCTCTGCAGCTCTGAATTCTGGGACCCCCCAAATGACAAAGTTCCCATCACCATTTCTCTAGTGAGTCCTGGCTGTCATAAAATTGAGATGAATATAATAATCCATTCCTTTCACCCAAGGGCAATGACTGGAGCTTAAGTACAATTTGCTCTCAGTACAAACAGCTGCCAACATACTTAATGGCCTTTTCTGCTCTCTTGAGTCCCCATACAATGCATAAATGGACAGGTCTTCTTGGGTTATCCTGACCCAACCATTGTTCAAAATCTAGATGCCCACTCTGTAAATCCAAATGCCCATAATGCAAAATGCACATGCTTAATGTGCAATCATATATAAAGTCATGGAATGTGCGGGATACAGGCAATTGTGCCTATTTCACCACCTAGTTGGAAATTTTGGCTTGCCCTACTAGGTTTGCCTGAATTCCTCACAGAAACCTTGTTAGGCACAATGGCCTGTAACCAGCACATTCCATAAAATGTAAAGGTCCAAACCTGCTGATTCAACAGGGTTTTCAAATTAAATTAAATGGCAGAATTGGCCATCTCTGCCAGTTCCGATTATCCTAGTTACCTAGACTACATAATGACCTCAATCTGTGTTAGTTTTGGAACCCATCATTACATGTGCACATAGTTGTTATTTCAGGCAATACAAAAGTGCCGATTACAAGCCCAAATTGTGCATAACATGACACAAAGGGAATGGTCACCATACACATCAGACAGATCTTAATTACCAGCCTCTTATTGGTTTACCACCAGACACATCTTGGATGGGCAAAAGGGCAGTCAGTGAAGAAAAGAAGCAGGTGATAAGTTTGTAATGCCTGCAATAACAACTATGTGCACATATAATGTTAGGGGTTTTGGACCTACCTATGGACCTTTATGCTAAGGAACCACCCAGGCACTCAGCTGAAAGCTATCTAGGGCAAGATATGACCCTGTAACATTTGCATGCTTTTGAGTTCAGCAAGGTGCATGTAAAAACTTGGAAGCCTGAAAAAATTGGAAGCAGATAAGGTTATTTGATGGTGAGAATAATAGGCATGCAAACATGAATCATGTGCCCACGAGAGAATTTATGAGCACAGATAATCAGTGAATAATAATTTAACAATGTGTTCCAGTTCCATTTATTTTCTTTTCCTTACAAACTAGAAGTGCCATAGCCTCCCACATAGAGATCACAAACTGGAGCCTTACCTATGTAAATGACAATGACTAGATGGAGTAGCTACTAGAGAACTAGTGTTACAGAATAAGGGAAAAGAACATTATGAAAGGGTTAACTTTCAAATTAAATTTTGTTTGCAAGCACCCAAACACATAGTCACCAACAACTGCAGTTGATCATGGCTAGGCTTGACTGGTGAATTTTGCATTATTGTAATATTATTGGGTTGCCAATGTTTAGACAATGTGCATTGTGGCATGGGCATGCTCTCTTCAGGGGAGCTCATGCAAATCAGTGTTTCCTTTGCTCCTCATGGATTTTAATGAAGTGATTTTGCAAATCAACTATTTGCTGTGCCAAGTTGTGCCTGGCACAAACTACATGATGATTCATTTCCAGGGGGTTCCTCTTTTGACATGGCTCAATTGAGACCTTTTTTATGGTGTCTCTGAAAATCTACATTTGCACATTTGGAGGTCTAGGGTGATAAAACCCCCTCTTTCTTTTCCATTTTCCAAAAGAGTGTTGCACACCTATCAAACCACCCTTTGCTAGCCACCACTAATCAATTTCCAACCTCCATTTTTCTTCATTTTGAAACTTTCATGAAGAAAAATGGAGCTTGGAAAAGGGCAAGGAAAACCACGGTACATCATGCATGGGCATCAATCAGATGTGACCACAACATCTGGATGGAGGCAAGCATAGAGGAATGGGGAAAATCTGTACCTATGATACACAACAAAGAAAGGATTGCAAAGAGCCACAAAGGTTGATATCACTAGAGGACCATACACAGGTGCCTTGTGATAAGAAAGGAGCCACCCAATTGTAAGGTTTTGAAATCTGATGATTGCAAATGGAAACATAGATATGCACCAGACCTCCAGAAACCGCCCACACAAGAGGACAGTCTGATAATTCTTAATCCCTTGTTGTCGCTGTGGGCTCCAAGTATAAAGTATGGCCCCCAAATTACCAAATGATCAAATTCTTGGTGGAAAAATAGACTAGATTGCAAATTTCAATTTTTAAAATGACCATTTTACACCAGTGGCTAAGAGGTGTGGCTTTGTGAGCTGTGAAGCCAGCAGGTTTGGAGTTCGAATCCCAACTTGGACGCCTTCTCCTCATGATCTGTGAGCCTGACAATCGGCTATCCTGGTGGTTAGGGTTGAGGTGCTGTCGCCAGAGTAATCCATACAAAGAACAAAAACAAAAACAAAAAGCCTGTGCTGCCATTTTGAAGGAACAAATGGCCTCTCTGAAGTCATCAGTAGCAATTTTATGCAAAAACTCACTTTGACAAAGGCATCTATCTATAAGGAAGTTTGTTTCTTTGTTTTGTTTGTTTGTCACATTGCGATCTCCCATACCATGACACCCTCCATTGTGCTCTTGGTATTGTTGGAAAGCCCTCCACGAATAGAGGTGCACCAAGGTGGTTTTGTATTGTTTAGACTTATGGTGCAATAGTTATGGAATATTGAACAATTTTGCAAAAGAAAGTTTAGTTGTGACACAAAATACAAGTTGATTGCAAAGAAAAAAGGTACACTGAAACCAGGGCAAGATCCACCCCAGCCAAGAAACCAAAGGATCAACCAGATCAAGTAGTAATACTAATGAACTTAAGTAGTTGGTAACACCATCTGATTTTTCCACCATCCTTAGAATAGTAAGGTGAAATGAGGTCCCCTAAGCTTATCAAAAAGCTCTAAGTACTTGCCTTGAGCTGATGGGACTTTCTCACTGTTATGTAATGTATTCTGCCATTCTAATCTCCCAGAACATAAGCTGTCCAATTTTCCAGAACCAATTGACCTATTCTAAAATTAGAGTTCAACTTGTGACTAAAAATTACATCATTTCTCATAGTCCAAATAGCCTAAGTTCCACAATAGGGTCCAAAACGGTGTGACCTATCTACATATTTTTGACAATTTTTTGTTGAAAATGCACTAATGTAAGTCCAACATCTTCATTCTGCCACTACTGGCTTGTGGGTTCTTAAATCGGTACATGGGGCCATGACCATGGAATTTTGGCTTGGGTGCAATCGGAGAATTGATGTATCAAATAGTCCCAAATTGCAAATTGGGCACAAAACATCAATGCTAGTCTACCTTAGTTCTCCATACATTGACTACAACCGCCCTGTGAATAATTAACCAAAAAAACCCCTGAGTTTTTTTTAATTCAATTTGGTTGCCACCCATCCTTCCATCTTACTCTAAATGGAGTGGGTAGAGGGGGAGCCCACTTCTCCTGTATATTTCTAATAAAGGAGGTTCTTTCATTGAGTACTTCATGACCAAGTCCCTTTGAGGTGTAATGCAAAAGAGTGGACCCATCCCTCCACTTTCACCAAGTGGGATCAAATCCTAGCATCGACAATGTGCCGTAGATCAGGTGGAAGGTGGTTTTGCTAGGGTTTTTTTGGGTTGAAATTGCCCATCCCCACTTGCATGTGCTTGTAATTGGCAAGTCCAAGGTATGGTGAGCTTGGTTTTGGTGAGCCACCATAGCCGAATTGGGCTCATTGTTGTCACAAGAGGAGAGGTAATCTTTTGTAGCGCAAAATACTACATCCAGCATGCTATTGTTATTAAGAAGATAAATTTTGATCCATTCTTCCTTTAATGTTTGCATTAGGGGACTTGAACTCAGAAAGTTACTAGTCAAGGAATTCAATTCAACATGTAGTCCTATAGGACCCCCTCACTCACATCAAATTGGAATGTGTGGTTAACTTCCTACTCCTACCATGGACAAATATCTTTGCCTTGGATGTTCCACAAATTGATAATCTTTCGTAGATCATGTCTATGCAATTGTTTTACCCTAGGGATTGCTATTTCAAATTTTGCACCCCTAAATGTTGTGGACTGCCAAAGAAGGTAATTGAGGATGGAATTTGATAGGAGCAAAGGGGGTCCATGGTGAGATGTTTAACCATAGGCTTCCAAGCTTTTGCAATTTTACTGTAAATGTTGGATTTTGTTACTAACATATGCTCATGAATTAACATCCATTGAAAACTAAGAGCCCATTTTTTGTGCTTTGAAGTTCAAGCTTTACATATCTTGAATTGCAGTAACAACTTGAAATTGGAGCACCCTAGTCCAAACATCATGACTAGCCATTTGCTCAAATGAACATTGTGAGCCTATTCGGAGTTAATGATGTTAAGCCTTCCAATCATTTGTTTAACACAAAAATTTGTGCATCTTACCCTTGATTTAATGTTATGATCTTATGCATTCCATAGAAAGTTACACATGGAGGATTTATGCCTTGTATTGCCTTAAAAAAATTGGCCCACGTGGCAATGAAATACTAGAGTGAAAAACCTAAGATTGAATTAACAATTACTACTTTGCCTGCTAATGGTAAGTGGATGGTGTTCCAATAATGGAATTCTTCCTTAGTTTCTCAACCAAAAATGCATCCACATCATTAACATCTAAATTTAATCCAAATGTTGTTTTAAGCAACTTCAAGAACTCCCCATCCTTGGCCTCTTTAATTTCCACTTGTACTTATTTAATTAGCCAAGTGGGTTTGAATCTATTCACTCCAAAGTGACTGCCAAGTTTTTTTCCCAATTGGGATTTAACTTTGAGATGAATAAGAAAAGTGAAAGGACTTCAACCATATTATCAACACCAGAAGGGACAATAGTAAAAAATTGATGAATAAAAATATGGGGGGCAATATATTGGTTGTTAGATAAAAATTATAAGTTAATTACTTTAAAAATAGGGTACATTTTATTCAAATAATCAGTTTAATTATAATCTAGGGTATGTAATAATTTGAAATAATGCATTATAGTTAATGTAGGGTGGTTTTAATATGTATATATTTAAAATAATAATAATAATAAGGTGATAAAAAATAGGTTGGACAATTATTTAATACCCCCTTAAAAATGGTTGTTTGATGCAAATAAATCCCAAATTTTATATTAAGGGGCCCCCCACGTATTGACATTGCCCTTTTCACCTTAAGAAAAAAAGACATGTCATTCGTGTATTGTGACAAGATTTGTTCCTTATCATATTGGGCACCTTGATGCCAAGTAGTTGTAAGTTACAATGGTTCACTTTTGTGACAAAATGGTGTTTTTTCCCTAGATACCTTTCATTTAAATGCATATGGTGATTAATATATCTTTATATCTATTAATTGGAACTTGGATCCAAACTAACAATTTTATTATGAAAAAAAAAGTGTGATTATTGATTGATAAAAAAATCATTTGTTAATAGTAATGGACTTTTGAAGTCAAAAAATGTGGATTAGTTGTTTAACTGGAACATCATAAAATAGAAAAAATAATATTGATTCACCTTCCAAATTTATTATTGGAATTCAATATATAATGTAATACAAGATGATAAATTCATATGAAGAATCTTTTCTTTGAAAACCTTAACCATTTAATAGTTAGTGATTTTTGAATGGTTAAAATTTGATCATATTTTCATAAGTCCCTATGAGTTGTAATTTTTGTTTGCTTTTCAAATATTTTGTCACAAAATCATATGTTTTAGAATGTTTTAGATTGGGCATTATTTTGAATTTTATGGGTTTTCCTTTTAGGACTTTCAAATTTTTAAAATGACATTAATTATATTAAATGTAAAATTTCACATAAATTTGGGAAGGTTTGTAGGTGATTGAACATGTATTATTCAAATATTATAATAATAATAATTTTTAAAGTAATAACCATGTCCATTTGAATCATTTTGAAAAATCTTGTATGTACTTATAGGGAGTGCAATTTCTACCGTTATTGAGCCACTATACTATGCATTCACCCTACCATGAATGTTGCCAATAATGTTGTTTGTTTAACCATGCCATTAAAAACCAAGTTTCAACCATTGAGAAAAGATATGGTTCCAAGGGGCAACTTTACCTTACCCCATGTTTTATGTCAAAAGGTAGAAAAATGGATCCATTTAGGTGAATTGTTGTTCTTGCATCTTGAAATAGCAACTTGACCATGGTAAAAAACTCTTTTGCAAAACCCATCTAATCCATAATTTCAAAAAACAATTTCTAGAAAACCTTATCGTAAGCCTTTACAAAGTCAAATTTTAAAAATATTAAATTGTGTTTGGATCTTTTGGCCCAATTTATTGTCTCATGTGTCAATAGACATTGTTTACAATGTACCTTATTAGTAAAAATGTTGTTTGATCCACATCGATAATTTTCGTTGACATTGGCCGAAGGTGTAGTTGTAAGGCCTTAGCAAAAATCTTGTAATTCACATTGAATAGTGTAATGGGTCTCCAGTTGTTTGGGTTGATCTTATCCCCTATTTTTGAAAATTAATGTTATCTAACCCATGGTTACTACTTGTGGCAACTTGCCAAACTACATTATGCAAATGATCATCTCATGATAATCCTCCTTAATGAGGTACCAAAAATGCACAAGAAATTCAATAATAACCCCATACTTCTTCAATATTTTTTCCTTTTGTTTGAATTATGATGATTTCAACTTACAAAGCTTTTTGTATTATCTTTTAACCAATCTTAACCTTGTGAAGAAGGCCTTATGTATCTTTTTAAGCAAAATTCCTATAATGCATGGTTTTGCTTCATTGAAAAAACAAATGTTCATTTTCCAATAGGATTATTGTTTAATAAGAACACAAATCTCCACTTCACGTGAGGTGAAGTGGTGATTTAAACATTCATTGTTTCTTTCAATTACATATCTTATAGATTTAAAGGTTATTCTAAAATGTGAATCTACATTTTAAGTACATTTTATCAAGCTTAGCCATAATACATTCTCCTATTATCCCAAGAGTAAAATAGGCTTCCCATTGACCTCTTTCGTTCTTCAACTTGCAATAATGGTTTGAAACCTTCCCAAGCCATTATATCATGATTAGATATCATCCTTCCACATTTCAAAATTTTGTCCTTTACCTTTTCCACCATGTTAAAGTCACCTCCAATCATCCACTTGTAATCCTTAAGGACGACTAATTTCAATGCTTCCAAAGAACACATATTTTTGCTACTTCATTAAGGGCATAGATGTTAAGTAGGCACTAAGCATAATTATCAAAAACAATTCCATAAATGGATATTAGCTTGGTCCACCAATGGTCCATGATTATACATGTACCATGCTTTCGTGCCCCTTTTACATCCCCACCCTTCAGATTTACATATGTTAAGGAAGCTTCTACAATCCATGTCTAAACTTTTTCCACTCCAATCTACCTAAATTGTTTACTTTAGTACCTCTAAGTTTGTGTTCTTGGAAGAAAACTACATCAACTCTAGGGGGGATTATTGGGATGTATTATCATACTTTGAAGGCTTTTTTGTCAAGGTTGAGGCCATGGACATTGTATGATAAGACGTGTAGTTTCATGGTTAATGGTTTTGATGTGAGGTCTTGTTAATGGTCCTCTGTCACAACCCTAGCCTTGGGCCCGCGACCAAGGCAAAGGCTTGCAAGGTTGCAGGCCAAGAGGGAAGTTCAGGACTGAAGGAAAGTGTGAAGGAATGAACCCTCACACTCTCAAGGGAGCTTCCACCTTGGGAATTGGAGTCCTAGCTATGGGAATTTCGGGAGTTGGGAGTCTTGAGACAAAATGTTATTTGGATGTGGGCCTTGTGGAGAAGCACAAAGTATATTATAAGTGGGAAGGTGGTGGCTTCCCCCAAGTCCAGGCCGTGATGAGTCTTGTGAATCCGAATTTGCCTGTTGCTCATCCTAACACCAAAAATGTTCCAATTATGCATTCATTAACTTGTTGTTTGGTTTTGTGCAAATTTGGGTGAGTGATTAAGTGCTTGTCATTCTTCCTAGTCCCATCTTGGAACTCTAGCATGCCCCTTTACCCCCAAAATGTTGCGAACCAAGGAGCGTGTTCCAATTCTTTGTTCTTTCGATGTTTTCATTTCAAACTTGGATTTGAGTCTATTAAAGAGCTTGGGAGTGCGTCATCCTTTCATGATGTGTATCCCTTGGTGCATGACAGTATCCCCATGCATCAAATAATGTTTAAGAATGTGGCATTCCACTTTTTTTTGGTGAATTGGGTTCAACCACTTGGGCTATTGCCTTAGAAGTGCAAATGTTGTTTTCTTTTTTTTGTAGATATTGAAGGTTTTTCATTGTTGAAGTGTTTCCCTCAACTACATGTTTAATTTTAGGCCCCAAATTCCTATGACCATTGAAATTAAAAAAACTTTAGGAGTGGATCTTTCTTTAAATTATGATTATTCATGTTTACTTGTGAGTGTTAGGGATCTTCAAAATAGTCCATCTCTTAATGATCCTTTGGGACTTTGATATACTAAAGCATTTGACTATAAATTTATTGGCAAATTGTTTGAATGTATACAATGTTAATGTTGACAATTTGGTTAAGAGGTACTCAGGATGCTACACCTTCTTTTTGCAATTTAGCATCAAGAATGATGTAAGGTAAGGTTGTTGGTGTTTGTTCTGGTGTTGGGATTGTCTTACTTGACCTAACTCTCCATGTATTTGTTGGGTCTACAAATGGCATTGTTTTGATTCTTGAACCTTGGGTTTTTATATTCATCCCTAGCCTTTTTTCTTTCTTTATCTAAGATGTTATGGTTCACTCTTTGATCAAGATTATGTGGTGTATTGTTTCTCTTATGTGGTGGACACATAGGGTTGACCACAAATGTGTAATTAGATGATGGGGGTTGAATGTTTGGGATGATCTCTTCATCTAATTCTTTCAAACTAATGTTTACATCAACCTTTTCAACTCTTCTTTTGACTCCTCCTATCTTTTGCGGGGACCACAACATGGGATTCAAATGAGAGATTCATGAACATCCTATAGGCATAAGGGTACGAAGTTGAATGTTTGAAATTGGTGGTTGAGGTGTGGTCATTGAATGTTGGGGTAGCTATCCTATTGGCTACCTATTATAATGGTAATGGTAGGGTTGGTGCAAACATTAATATTTCTTGTTATAATAACAATTATCATATTAACATTCATGTTGTGATGACAATGGCAAATTTGGTGTAAGTAGTGACCATTATTAGCAAGGCAAATGTAAAGTTGGTGCAACTATTTGCATCCCTTATTATAATGGTAATGGTAAAGTTGGCAAAAGCAATGGCTATAAAGGTTGATGTGGGGGGTTTGTTTATTGTGTTGTCATTTTTGAATGTGGATGATGTTCATTAGTGGTTATTATGACCAAGTGAGAAGCTTGGGTAGAAGAAATGTGGTTTGGTGGTTGATGGAAACCTCTTTGATTGGTCATGATCACCTTTTGGCCTTTAGGTTGTGAAATAATTGATCCACTTTGCCTTCCAAAAACTTCTTCCATGTTGTGGTTACTTCTAGGTATTTGAAATCTTGGGGGTTTAATTAACCTCTTAAGCATAGCTTGAGATTTTTTACTTTGTATGGGTGATGTCTTTAGTGGAGGCATGCCCCTCTTCAATTGCTTCCATCTTATTTTTGTGAAGACTTCTTCATATTTGTTTAGAATAAAAGGGGCTAAACCTTGTCTCTTTCCAATGTTGCTACCATCCATGCTAATTGTTGGTAATCTTGTTGGTTGTTTAACCCCTAAGATTAGGCACTTGTGAAGAAGGTGTTCCATATTTGCACAAAGTTGACAATGAATGGGGAATTGTTCATAATCTATGATGACCTCTCCAAGCCATCACAAGTAGCAATTTGACACGTTCCACCCAACCTTAGTCTTTGTCCACAACAACATTAAAATGCAGGTCTTATTTTGATTTGTTAGAAATGTCAAACCCTAGCATGGTTCCTACTTTGGGTTGCCACTATGATGCCTAATGGTCTATATTATAGTGGGAACATTTATAGGGAGATACATATGGGGAACTTCATCTCAACACAACAATATGGATTAAAAGTTACAATTTAAAGGTTTGATAAATAGTTATACCCCATGATGTTTTGAAGGGTGTAAGCATTAACAAATGTTTCCATGCATCAGGGGTTAGCTAGTAAGACAAAAGAAACATCCACTAATGTCCATGAGGGATTCACCCCCCCCA
>Ga0209208_10004074_pt1 | contig 20840 bp, 10 predicted proteins | sample S1TSphfallax_3_FD_187694 | JGI IMG/M metagenome (GOLD analysis project Ga0209208, IMG submission 187694) | Host-associated microbial communities from peat moss isolated from Minnesota, USA - S1T2_Fd - Sphagnum fallax MG (SPAdes) (version 2) | ecosystem: Host-associated > Plants > Peat moss >...
GCCTTGAACGCAAGCAACGCATCTCTTTCAGCTGCCGGACATGACTGCGCCACAACTACTGCAATATTCTGCATTGAAATCATAAGAACAAAACCCAAAACAAAAACAAATGAAAACTTCCCCATGATGATCATGAAGCTTTTTAGTGCACTTACAGCTGCCTTCTTATATATGTATCTGTATATATCTAGATCACAAAGCTGACAGCTTCTTATATAACTGCTGCAAATCCTGAAACTCTAGCTCTCAAACTGATCAAAGAAATTCTCCAGAACAAAAAAAGCCTACAACTTTGTACTGAATGGAGAATGCTACTGCAGAGACAGTGCTGATGAAGCTGATGGAGTTGAGATCAATGGGGGACACTAGTTTGAATATTTATAACAGCAGCACTGGCAAGCAAGCAAGCTAGCTAGCCAGCTAGCTGCTGGGAGGAATTGCTAGGAACTGCTGCTGGGAACTGCCTGTTGTGTGCTAGAGCACAACATTCAAAGCTGAGCCAGTCATGGGGGACTGGTGGATGGGATGGGGCAGCTGCTTCACCTTTTTCTTCAACTGGAGTAGCTGTAGAATGAGAAGGGCATGACGTCTGTGTGTGCGTATGCATGTGCGTATGTGTGCGATGGGTCCCTCCCAAATCACTGTAACTACTACGGTGATGTCAACAAACAAGCAAAGAGAGAGAGATAGATAACAATTCCAGCAGCTGATCTTGTGGGTGGCGAAAAGAACAGTAGCCTAGTGTGTGTGTACTCTTTTGTCTCTGTGTTTGTTTGTTGGACACTTACCTACTGGCTGGCAGCAGCAGCAGGCAGACAGGCAAGCAAGCAGTCACTGAAGAAAAGAAGGAAGGAAGCTTTGCTTGCTTGCTTGCTTGTGAGGCAGTTGCTTTCAACTGGAAAATTTGTAACTCCTGTGGCAGCAACAGTAAAAATGGCTTGTTTGCCAAAATTGGAATGTGCAAAAAAAAGATGGGTTCAGTAGTAGGAGTTTCCAGTTGGGGGGTGTTTGTCCTCAGGAGTCTACTACTGTCCTTTAAAATGGACATTTTTTAATGGGTTTTACAACTTTTGGTGCTTTTGTCGTAGTCAATAATAGTGGTACAATATTTGTCCTCTCACCAGTCTATTAACAATAATACTCACACAAAAATGGAAAGAAAGAAGGTCCAAAGTATTTTAGACCATTACAATTATAGCTTCCATAATAATCATCCATAAATGTGTCTTTACATGGTAAAAAAAGGATTAATTAAAAAAAACAAAACAGGGTGACATTGTGACAAGGTTTTAATACACCTTAAAGAATTTAGACCCAATATGCATTAGTTATGGCACCTATTTTGATTTTATTTTATTTTATTAAACCTTTCATTTTGGATGTAAATTGGTCAACAAAAGGAGTGGGAGCTATTTTGCCACAAAGAGCAAGAAAAAATGAATAAGATGTAGCATACACAAACAAGGGCCTTTGACTTGTCTAAAGAAAGTTTCACCCAATGGAAGGTGAATGCTATGCTTTGATTTGGGGTATAATGCACTTCCATAGTATCTATAGTGGAATCAATTTACTCTACACACTGACCACAAGCCACTTGAGTGGTTAACTACTATATAAGATGTGTACAAAAAAGGGGGGAGGTGGATCAACATGCTTTAAGATTTTAGTTTCAAATAATGCATTGTGTTGGATTTAAACATGGGAATGTGGATGGTTGAGCAAAAACTTAGTTGAAAGTATGGATGAAGAAGAAGATTTTTAGGAAAAGATCCAAGATTATGAATGGACACAATAAATCCACAAGATTGAAAAAGTCTGTTGGATTGGCAAATGGAGTTCAAAGATGGATTTGATATAACAACAAATGAACAACAAAATAATGTTCAACCAGCTATTCATGGTAAATATCACATAAGCAAATGAGGTGGAAATAATTAATAAAAATGGTTTGATTGATGATGAACCAATGGAAATCAAAAGGAAAAAGTGGGGAACAAACATGATGATCAGGTCTTCAAGAAGAGAAAGAAAGATCTTTGAAACACTCAAATACATCTACAACTAATTATTGAAGCACGGGCACTTGTCAATGCTAATAATGTGGATGGGAATAGCTCAGAAAAAGAAAAGGATGGTGAATGGGATCATGCTAAGAACATGGATATTTGAGATGATCATCAAACCATGGTGCTTCTAAATGGAAGATGGGTTCCTATAAATTGTAGTACAAAGAAAAACACCATAATCAAGAAAAGGATTCTACACTACTAATAGAATCATAACAAGCTCATGTTTAAGGATCTGGTAGTTCCAACATATGAACGTCATTAATTAATTTTGGACCTACATAAAAAGATTAGAAACTTTGGTGAAAGTCGTACACTTGCTAAAAAACATTAATGTCAATTCTTGCACAACAAGACTAAAGATGTAACTTTTTGCAATTATTCATTCATGTAAACAATGCCAATTAATCAAAAGAACCAACAGTATTAGGTTAGATGTTGAAGACCTCAAGAACATACCCATTTGGGATCAATTTTACAAAGTTGCATTAAATACAATTGGTCCATTATCAAAAACCAACAATGGGAATAGATACAATCTTATTGCCATCGAGGCTGGTTAGGACTCTAAAGCATGGGTTGATATTAATGTCTACTACTATTAAACATGCTTAATATTAGGACAACCATTTGCCCAAGAGTTTGTTTGGGTAATGTTGTGGCACCCAAACAAACACAAGATTTTCTTCACATATGATATTAACAAGTTACACTTTAAAGAATGGGCAATTAATTTCCTAAGTCCATTCATTAAAACTTTTGATGAGGATTGTGATCATATTATATTAATTGAATAAATGATTGAAAAAATGCAATTAATTGCCATGATGCATAATTAAATAATTAAAAATGTGGATTAAGCATATATAAAACATAAACATGTTTATGCCTTATAGAAAGGGAGATAAATGTTTATTGGATTCATTGAAATGTAACATTTGTCAAGATGAAAAAGCCTTTAAAAAAAAGGTCTTTAAATTCAAGTTGGGAAAGACCTTTCTTGTTTGTGAAATATCTTGATGGAAATGGATTGTTCAATCAAGATGAAAGATATATGTGATCAAGGGTAAAGATGAACAACTTTGCAATTGCCCCAAAAGGGATCTTGAATTGTACCATTTTGCACCTTGAAGGGTGATGACTAAAGGACACAATCAAAAGTATCAAGGAATGATTACATATGTGACCTAAAAATATCTCCTATTGTTTTTTTAGGTTCACAGTGTGACCAAGGATTGTTTATCTTTGTCTAAGTATCGACAACTAACCCATGTCTTGTCTTTTATCATTCATTTGAATGGGATGTGATTCATGGAAGTTATAACAAAGAAGGTGCAAGTTATTAAAGAATAAAGCTTTTGGGATTTAAAAGTTAACTAATTGTTTTGTCATTATAAAAATTTGCAAATAAATGATTAGATTAACAACTATTTTTTTGTCATAATTACCAAATGTGACTTACTACAAGGCTTACTTGCCTTGAATAAGTCACATAATTTTTTTGTCGCAAAAGACAATACATGGCACAAGTTGCAATGGTAGTGGCATAATGATGGAACTTTTCATCCATAACCAACATATGTGGCATCTTCATTTTGTGACTAATTTTACAACTAACTAATGTAATCACATTATTTATATATATATAAATCTTAAATATGAATTATTATTAGTTTGTATATATTTATATTATTGTTAATTTCATTAAATTCAACATGTACAATGTTAACATGTGTCATTACATAGGCTAGGTTTAAAAACTAGTTTAGGTTGCTAGGTAGGCCACCTATTGTGCCTACCTAAAATCACTTAATAGGCATAGGTCACAAACTTGCCCCCTCCATGTATTTGTGTTTTTATAACACTTGAACAATGTGTTCAAGACTAAATGTTAATGAAGTGTTGATCAATCATTGATATCATGTTGTAATGACATTGCAATACAATGATCAATCATCACTATTTGTTAAAATGGCATCACAACATCATATTAATGAGTGTATTAACATTTTGTTAACACAACCTTGAACACATTGTTAAGGTGTTGTAAAAACACATATACATGGAAAGGGCAAGTTTGTGATAAGCTAAACTTAAGTTGGCTACACGTGTAGGGAATATTTAGTCAACATCCCACCGTTGATCACAACCCATGTCATTTGTGGGAATTGATCTTTGAACCCCAAGGATGGAGATCAATTCCCTTAACATTAAGCCACCACACTTGTTACAAAAAAATAATGTGCATTATGTTTACCCTATTTCATTTAAAAATTACATGAAATATCAATTTTGATCTTTGATATCTTATTAAAATTTTATCCAAATGATATGATTAAAGTTGAAACTTAAAGTGTTTTCAATAATGTACACAAAAAAAAAATTCTTAAAAATATAAATTTATTTGAAAAAAAATATTTGAATTTTGTCATAGAATACAATTTCATCATGATAAAATACTTACTACTTTTAGTCACGTACATATTACCTACTACCTAGCCCTATTTCTACCATTTATTGCCATGGGTCCTATGAAATTTTCACAAACCCACCAAACCCTCTACACATCTAATGGTATTTCATTGAAAAAAATTAAACCACTAAATCTAGCAATTTCATTAGCCAACTTTTTTTTTTCACGTTTAATTTCATGTGCATTTGCAACTAAGATTTATATTCACAAATCAAGTTGAAAAGATGCCATATAGTATCCAATGGCCTATGAACCACCTTCAAAGTCACAAAAAATTTACATTTTCATCTATTTTAGGATGTCATTAAAAATTGGATGATATAAATGTATTTGTCATCTTATTTTCATTCAAATCAACATTAGTTGCAAGTATAAGTTGCATATGCAACTACAAACCATTTTGTAATTGTTTATGTGACTACAAATTGTTCTTACCAAGTGCCATGGAAGATAATCATAAAAAATGTTGATTTGGACACAAGTCACAAATGCATGGGTTGGAATGGACAAAATTCCTTGTAATGTGTTTTGATGTGTGTGGTTGCAAAGACTTTGGAGTTGAAGCTAGACCAGTGGAGATTGGAGATAAGAAGTGGAACATTGAAAAATTAAGCATTAATTTCCCTAACTTTGTAATGAAGGAGAAGGCTTGAGGTCAGAGAGGTGTTATTTTGAGTGTTTTGTTTTTTTTGGCTTTTACACACTGAAGGGAAGAATGCCTTGGTGTGAAAAAATTTGTTCACGCATCAATCTTTTTAGTTTCCGCTACGTAGAAGATGCCATGCAAGGTAGATGGATTTAGATAGATTTAAAGACATTGATGGAGATGATGACAAGCTCTAGGGGATCAAGAAAGGGCTGATCTATTTGTGACAAGCATTGTTTAAGTCTTATTCATCCCATTGTGTTGGCAATGGTGTTTATAATGTGAAGTTACAGGGGATCGAATACCTAGTTTGTGGGAACTTTGGGCATAAGCTTTGGGTCACTTGGGAAATTCTGGGGTGCCAATTTCAGATCAGTTTTCAGGGTTCCAATTGTCTAAAACTTGTGCTTGTTAGTGTCCTTTGGTTGTGGTTACATGGGAGGCAAAATACTCTTGTTGTTTGGGATGTAAGGGAGAGAGGACAGGGGATTGTCTGTGGATGATTCATAGTGTCTAGTGTTGATTGCCACATCAAAAAATCATGATACCCAATTGAGAGGAGATCCAAAAGGATCTTATCCATCTGATGTCTTTTATGTCAAAGTCTACAATTTGCCTACATAGATTGTAAAGTGACTATTTTACACTGAACAGCTCCAGCACTGTAACTTCTACATTACATTTGTAGGCATATGTGCTCATGGCAGACTTTACTCGTTGCAATGAGTGATGGTGCTATGCCCCTCTTTTTTGGTTACAAAACCATCTTGGTGCACCCTTTCTCATCAAGGATGGAAGGAGGGGGGGAGAAGAAGGAGAGTACACAAGGAGGGTAAAACCCTTCTTGGGCCCATTGAATTTGACACTCCTTACCCTTTGGCCAAATAACTTCATTACTTAGTGTATCATCAAAAGTTGAAAGGTAAGTTAATGTTATTTTTATCGCTGGACATAACTGACAAAACTCAATTAACTACGTATTAAGCACCTTACTACCCAACCAGCATAGGTACTACTGGCTGCTGCTCCAAGCATTCAATGAAGTTTACTCAAGTTGCAAGAAACATTTCAATTATCAATGAAATCCAACATTGTGTGATCCAGTGATTAGAAGTTGATACTTTTCTCTCTAATTTTCCATCCATGGTGTAACCTTTTTATCAATATTTCATTCTTTGTGCGCATTATCTTTCCAATTTTTCCTCCATTATGCAAGCTTCCAAACATGTTATAATCTTTTGCCCAAAGTAATGCTTAGAAGGTTAATGTTGCCCGGGCCAGAAGGTGATTACCATACCCAAGCAACACTAGCTGACCTTCCCTGGGGGAACAACACTAGTGCTCCCCAACTAAACTTTCACTACTAGGGAAGGTGATGTTGCCTCCCAGGGAGCACTAGCACTAGTTGTGTTCCCCCAGGAAGATAATGCTATCTATGAAAGGTGGTTGCCTTCATCAGGGAAGAATGCATCTAATGTTCCTTAACCAAAGTTCCCCTTGGGATTGTAATATTGCCCCCAAAAAATGATTTCCTTCCAAATGGTGCATGCAGATAAGAATAGAGTTTATCCCCCACCCAAAAACTCCATTATTCTCTGGATCAGAAGATGCTGGCATTGCCTCATTTTGCATGTCAATTGCTGGAACTACTGAGCTGCAATTTGCTCCAACTTCAGCTCATGTTGCATTTCCTTGTAATCAGATAGCAGTACTAAGAGATAGTCATGTTGCTCACCTTGACTAACTTGTCAACCCTGGCAATGATGAATCAAAAGTACAAGAGGAGAATGGCTGTTGCAAGTGACAACAAAGCATACATCCTGAATCTGTCAATCTACACAAGTTCGGCATGATTCTGTTGTATATGTGAAACTCTAGCCCAAAATAAAACCAAGCAAGATTCTCATAAACTAGTGTTCATGCTTGCTGTAATGGGAGCATATGTCAGGTTCTATTCTAGTGTATTGACATTGCACACAAAGCAAATGAATTCACAGGGCTAGGTCTCATGTGTGATATCATGATTCTGTGGACACTATCTGACTTACCATTGAGATTTTGATAGGCAGTAATCTAACTGCCTTCACTTTGATGCTGCAGCTAAAGAAGTCACCCCAGGTTTGGGTGACTTGAATGATGGGCCTGTTGCCCCTCCTGATTTTCGTGTGGCTCGATTCCATTTGATGGCGACAACCAATGCGTCCCCCTGAGGACCCAGACCCCTCCGACCCACAAGCTTCACCCCTAACTTATGGCACAAGTAGGCAAACCTTGCCTTATCTCCCCTCACTTCCCTCAAATCATATGCCTGTTGACGTGTGACAGTTGTATACATGTACAGCTGTTGGTCAGGTTTCAGGCTGCTCTCGCCCACCATTTTCTTGGTTGTCTCACCGTACTGGAGCTTCACTAATGCTATTGACTGGGGATCATTACTCTGATGGTCAAATATAATCGAGAAGCTTCCAAACTCAAGGTCTGGCTCCTTGAAGAGTTCTGCCAGTGTGGCTGAGTATGCAACCATGTCTTTCGGGACAATCCCTCGTTCCCCTTTCAGTGCTGCTAGTCTGGCAGCAGCTGCTGCTGCTATGTTGCCAGCCTCCCGTAGACCACTCATATAAGCTCCATGCATAGTGGCCGGGTACCGGCGAATTGTTGCCTCTCCAGCAAAGAAGAGGCGACCATCTCCCACACTCTCAGCCAGGATATCATAGTCATCTCCTGATGCACCAACAGCTACATTTGAATAGGATCCATAGCATAGGTAATCACTGCCCCATCGTGTACATACTGTCTGAACTGGATTTGGCACAGAAATTCCCCGTGGCTCATAAATCCCTGCACCCAGTGCACTATGTCAGGGCAACTAAGCTACATGTCTCTCTTCCCATACAGCATCATGAGTAGTCCTAAATTTCCTATGTCCCATATATGGTCTTATACAAATAGTAAAAAAGCAAGTTGTCATGAGTAAATCACCTTTCAGAACATTCATCACACGGGTGACAGCTTGCAGGGGCGGGGTTTGCTCAAACTCAATTGCTGCCTCTCCTGCCACCAAGGCAAGCAGAAGTGGGCCACCAGAGACAGTTGCATAGCTGTAGAACAGGAAAAACTCGCCCCGCTTGCTGGGGTTCTCAGCCAGATGCCCAAACATGTCCAGCTCAGCGTCCCAAAACACTCTTGGGAACAACATAACCACCTTGTTCAACAAACCAAAGCCCAGCCTTTTGATTGCATCCTGTTTACGCTGGCTCAGGTCTGGTTCAAACTTCACCATCCCTCTCTGCAGTACACCTAATGGCACTGTGCAAAGCGCCATGTCAGCTTCAAAGACCTCATTGCCCACTAACACCTTTACACCCTCACTCCCATACTTGATGGTGTGAGCAGTCTTCCCATAGAAAATGGGTAAATCTGCAGCCAAGGCTGAAATGAGTTGAACGTTCCCACCAGGTAGAAAGCAATGATCCCCACCCATCTCATATGGATCATCTTGATCCCAAAATGCAAGTGAGAGCTTGGTGAGCAGCCCTGCATTCGCATACTCCAGATTGGCCAAGTGCCAATCATACAACTGCCTCTCTGCTAATTTCCCTCCAACACCCTCTATCCCTCTCAAGGTCTCAAGTGTTGCACCCAATGAGATACTGTCAGCCACCTGTTCCATATCCTCTCGCCATTTGCTTGCACTGTCAAGTAACTTATTGAATTGCAATTCTACTTTGGCATCTACATCCTCCTTCACGAGCATGCCATTGGGTTGATGGATTGGACACTTCTCCCGAATCTTATGGAGGGGTAAACCCAACTGCCTTGCAAGCACCCCAAGAGGATTCCCTTGAACCCCTGTCACAACACTCCCACCAAGATCTGCTGCTGCAATCAAGTTGTCACCCTCCATACGTTTAGTGTACACTCTGCCACCCGGTCGCTGCCGACCTTCTATTACTGTCACTTTGTGGCCAAAGGCTAAGAGCTGTCGTGCAGCTCCAAGGCCAGCTAGGCCTGCACCAATGATTATCACCGATCCCTTGTTCGACTCCACTGGTCTTGCAGCTTTTATGGCTGGAGCAACCCCAAAATTGATGTAACCATGCCTGACAAGAAATTTGTAGGCAGTGGACACAAGGTTCTTGTGCTGCATACGGATGGACTCCATCACCATATCCTGTTTCAAATAGATGTTGACATTCTCCCTCCACTTGGCCAGGATGTGATTTCTCACCATAATGTAATTTTCCTGTTCAATGCTGCCTACTGTTTGGACAACTCCTGCTTCAATTTCTTCCTCAGTTAAAGCCTCTCTTGGGAAGCCAATTGATGCAGCAATTGTTGCTTCTATGTTGTACTCTTTCTCACTATTCCCCAACTTTTTCTTGTGCACCTGAGACTTTGATAGGCTTGTTCCAAGTTGCTCCTCTATTAATGCATCTGCCATTGTTTCATCATAGCTTGATACCCGCACCTGCTGCCTCAGTGTCCGTGTCCCCTTCCCTCCTGTACCTTTCCCTTTTTTTGATGTCACCCCCTGCTTTACCATAGCTATACTTTCTTGCTGCTTCTGTCTCTTCTTTGGTAAACCCTTAGTGGTGTCTTGTTGGCTGGATGGTGTTGCTCGGGTTTCTCCAAATGGATTTGGAGGTACAGGTTCAGTGTCCTGCCGTTTTTCTTCTTTCACCTTCACTTGCATGCTCATCACATTTGGCTTCTGATCAAAAACTTTTCTCTTCTTTGTTGTTCGCTCACTGATATCTTCGTAACTTTCTTGTTTCTGAGAAGCACCAGCAAGATTTCTTGCGGGTTGGTCAACAGAGACTAGACTCTTCCCAGCAGCTTGAGACATATTATTTGTTGATATGCTTTCCATCTTCACAATCAAAGTTCCTTGTGCTATGCTTGGGTTTCCAAGATCTGACAACTTCTTTTCAGCTCCAAGTTCCACCACACTGGAAACTTGGAGATCCTTAGCTTGCCCAATCAACCCTGATGTCCTCACCACAGTTTCCAGATTTTGTGATTTGCCTTCCACCATGCTTACTGGGCTTATCTGCTCCTTATCCAGATGTGTGAATTCCATATTCCCCCACTTCTTTGCAGGACTTCCACAATAGTCTTCACCCTCTTGTTGATTGAAGCTGCATCGAAGACCTTCCCAAACCTTCACATCAGATTGCACAGAAGAAGACTCATCTGCGTCCTTTTGTTGGTCAGAACCATACCCAAATGTCTGTTGCTTTTCAGCTTCCAAGACTTGGGTCATCTCCTGACTCGGACCCTTTGGAATCTCTTCACACTCTTGCACCACAAAGGGCACATTCGCAAGATCATCCACAGGTTGCATGAGAACACCAACATCCCTAACCTCAGTGATGGTTTCTAGTGGACCACAATCAGCACTGAAATGTTGTTGTTCAGGTTCCAAAACATGTGTATCCTGAACCATAACATCCTCAATAATCTCTTCTCCCTCTTCCAGAAAAGGTGCATCAGCAAGACTTTCAGTGGTGGTGGCTTGCCCAAGAACATCATCCATTACATCTAACATGGTTTCCTGCAAGCTGCAATCTTCAATCAGATTTTCTCCACCTTCCAAGACTTGGGTCTCCTGACCACCAGAATCCTCCACAGAAACAATCTCCTCACCCTCTTCCAGAAAAGGCGCATCTGCGAGACTTTCAACAAGTTGCCCAGGAACATCATCCTTCACCTCCAATATGATTTCCTGTGGGCTGTTAGCCAGACCCATTTGTTGTTGAGCTTCTAAGAGGTCTGTTGTCTCACCTAAATTCTGTGTGATCCTGTCACCCTCACCAGCTACAAGGGAATGTGCATCAGCAGCAAGATTTTCAGCAGGTTCTTGTGCAAGAAGATTGTCCTTAACCTCCACCTCAATAGTCACCTCTTGCAGCCTGCAGGCTGCACTTGATTTTTGTTGTTTGGCCTCCAAGACATGTGTCACCTGAACTAAACCCTCCATAATCTCAATGCCCTCTTCCACAATTGGTGCATTCGCAAGCTTGCCCACATCTGGCACATGAACATATTCCTTCACATCTGAGATGATGCCATCCTGCAGGTGGCTGCACCCTGCAATCAATTCCTGTTCACCTCCCAAGGGTTCTGCATCTGCGCCTACAACCTCTGTAATAATCTCTTTGCCCTCCTCTTCCAGGAGCCTCACAACATCCACAGCTTGCATAGCAACATTGTTATCCTTGACATCAGAAATGGTGGTTTTTTCTTGTGGGCTGCTGCACACCAGACTTGATTGTTGTTGATCAACTACTTCTTCTTTTTGAACCCGTGTCTCCAAACCAAAAACCTCCACAATCTCTTCACACTCTTCCAGAAAACTTGGCAAATGTGCAAGATGATTGTCTACATGTTGTGCAGGAACCTTCTTACTAATATCATCTGATGAGATGGGTTTCTTCAGGTTGTGCTTGGACCCGCTCAATGGATGTTCAGCTTCTTCTTCTTCTTCCAAGAGTTGTTGTGCCTTGTGATTTGCAGCTACTAAACCCTGTCTAATCTCTTCACCTTTTTCTTCCACCTTACACACATCTGCTGCACCTTTGTTCTCCTCCTCCTCCTCCTCCTCTGCTGGAACCACTTCGTCTTTCTTATGGTCCGTCTTCTTCTTCTTCACGCCTGCTCCATCTGCTGCTGCTTCCATGCCATCACTCAAAAGCTCCAAAAACAATTCTTCTTCTTCTTCTTCTTCTTGTATGTTCAGGTTTGCTTCTTCTTCTTCAGTGATGCTCATGAACACGTCCTCTACTGTGATCTCTGCAACTGCTGCTTCTTCTTCCATCGTTTCTTTCTCCTCACCTAATCATCATCCTTCTGTACCACGATCGTTATCATCATCAGCAGCAGAAGCAGAAGCAAAGAGTTGCAAAACTCTCAAGTCTTATTGTTGTTGCCGCAGCATTTCTCCATTTCTACCACTGTTGTTACACTCCTTCTTCAGCACCTCCATTGTTTGCTCCCTGGCAGGCTCATCAGCCAAGAACTTCCCGACCGACGACAAGAACAATACAACCATCTGCTGTTCAGTACTGTTCCTTCTTCTTCTTGCCTTCTCTCTCCTCCGTCCACTGATTTTCCTCTTTGCAACAACTGCTACAACGACTACTAGGCTACAAAAGCAAGCTTCCCAAACCTGCTGCTGCTGCTCCTGCCGCTGCAAAGCTTCAGAGTTGGAGAAGCAAACAAAAAAGGAAGCAGAAGAAGAAGAATCGTAGAAGTGAGTGATCCATGGCGGCGGTGAACTCTCGAGGAGAAGAACAAGAACAAGAACAAGAATCAGCAGACATAATAGGAAGCGTTTTGTTTTTTTCAAGGATCCCTCTCCATGTCTAGGGTTTGTGTTCTTTGATGCATCCCTGCTGCTGCTTCTGCATAGAGTCTTTCTTCTTGTGTGTATTTCCCCGTCCTCCCTACTAACTCCTGTAGTGTTTTGTGTCTTTCAAGGATCCTTTCCATATCTAGGGTTATGTTGTTTGTTTGTTCCATTCCTGCGCTGCTTCTGCATAGAGGAGTCTTTCTTCTTCTTCTTGGACACTTGTAGCTTGAGTCATGTAGGAGGTCCAAAGGGAGGGAGGGATTTCAGATCTTTGTTTGCAAAAAAGCTTGTAAAGCCTGTGCATTATCTTCTTCTTCTTCTTCTTCTTCTTTTGATACTTTTGGGGATGATGCCAGGCATGCGAAAGTGTGGTTTTACTTGAAAGTTGTCTTTCTGTACAATCTGAGAAGAATTTGATCGGACGTGATGGGGATGATGATGATGCTTAGGCCAGGATCCGCCTTCTTCATCTGATCATCCTGGAACCACACTCCAGCAATCTACAAGAGGTACGAACTTTGAAACCCTGATCCATGGAAAGGGTTTAGGGTTTAGGGTATAGTGCAACATAAAGACTGAAGATGCCTATGAAGGACTTCTTCGGTTTAAGATTTATTGTTGTTATGAGAGAGGATGGATTGGAGGAGTTGCTCATGAGATTTAGGCTGCATCCATAAAGCTGAAGAAGGTGAAGGAACATTTGGAGCTTGCATGTGTACAGGGGATGTTTACTTCTCTGAGAAGATCCCGCAAGTTGGGAGTTTTGCTGTTGATTCTTAGCTTCTCAGGAATAGCACTTACTGTTCTTGTTCATGGTTATAGTTCATATCAAAGGAGTTGAGAGTAGAACATGACTCTGAGGCAGTCTCAGTATTAACTGTATTGTTTGGATGAATCTAGTTTCAGAATGTAGTGTAGTGAAATCAGTGACCACAGTGTGGAGCCTATTCGCAATTGTACACTATCGTGTAATGGTTCTTCACAGCAAAGATTCAGTGCCACCAAACAACACATTCTTGTTGGAAGTATGTAGAGGAGGGATTTTACTGATCCTGGAGATTATGTTTGTGGAGGGCCAAAAGGACAACAGTTGTGCAGTATAATAAAGGCATTGGAGACACAGACACATGAGCTGAAATCTGCCATGGCTGGCCTGAAGGACATTTCTGACACAACAGGCCATCCTCGAAGTGAATCTCTTTCCTATGCCACTCTTACCTCTTTTTGTAGTTTCCCCTTTTTTAATAGAGGAAACACTTTGTTACTTTGTCTGGCTGATAAGCAGAAGGTGGAGGCTTTAAGCAAAGGCAACTAGTAAATGATTCATGGTTTTTGTTGCATGCCATTGAACTGATGTCTGGTGCACACCAGAGATGCCACATCCCACAGGTACCAAACAACATCTTCTTTGAATTCTGGCTGTGAGCATGTGATATTTGTCTGGCCTTTTCTTATCATGCTTTCACCTCAACTGGTTGAAGAACCAACATGGCCAACATGAAATTTTTATGGGGATGATCATCTCTCATCATGTAATTACCATCAAAGGCTTACAACCGCAAAAAACAGAATTGCCGTACTACTGAATGAAACTTGATAATAGATGCATGAAGTGCAGCAAGATCATGAATTCCAAGTTCATGAAAAAGCTATTAGTAATGGTTGTTTTACCCATAACTAAAATGGGCTTCATTAAGTCCATCATCAGTTTGTGAATTACAACTTGATTATCAACCTCTTCACTCTGTGATTAATTATTGAGTTCATTAAGCCCTTGACCAAACCTCACCATTCGAGATCAATCAATCAATTACATCCTCATCCACCAAATTGAGATAAATCAACCACTTGGGCTCTAAGTTGCTCTGCACTACCAGTGAAAATGGACTGATGAAAAAAAAAAGAAGATTCTATAAAAATTAAGTTCCATTTGAATGAATTTGCATAATGTAACTTGATATTTAAATTGAATAGAACTCAATTGAATTGGAATTGAATCCAAATTCCTGAATTGAATGAACCACCATATGGCATATCTTATTTGTTTTGTAATCAATTTTAAAGCTCATATTCTATTTTATATTCTATGATCGATATTGGATATCCTTTGCAATAACAAATGCAAGTCAATGATTATTGCACATCAGTATTGGTAGGAAGGTATATGCTAACATAAATTAAATATGCATATATAAGTGCATGTAAAAATATGTTTGTGTGTAAGGATATATCTTTACATATGTATATGTATGTCAATGTGTATGCATAAAACAAGAGAGAATAGATGAAAGGAAAATGGAGCTATTGTCAGTGGTAGGTACCTCCTCGTTTGTTGCCTCCTACAAACTTTTCCTCCTTTTCCTTCACAAACAAAACATCCCCACTCCACACCCTAGATACACAAGCCACATTAAAGTTCAAACCCCTAAGAAGTGACTAACAAAAAAATAACATTCAAACACCAAAAATCACCTATAAAGCTTCTTTAGAAGCATACCAAGCTTGACGTCTGATCACAACTTTGCCCTCACTACAACACTTTTTGAAAGAGTTGAATCCTAACATTATTGACCTTATTAAGGTCCCCCTCATTGCTAGCAAGAAATGAAGAAATGGAGGATCATTATGTTTTTTTTATGGGAGGAAGATGCACAAAGACAAGAACATACATGAAGACGTCAAATTCAAAGGACAATGTCTTTGGCAAATTTGATGGCCTCCAACTTTTCTCTAGAATGTTCATTTGAGAATTTAGGACTTGATACAACAATTGTTGCACATGATAGTGAGCTGAATGGTTTAAAGACTTGACAAAACATTGGTTCAAAGACACAACAAGTTGATAATATGGAGACTCAACAAGTTGCAAAAGACGATTATGAATTCCAAAAGATCAACTGACGAGTTCAACTTTGATTCGAGGATATAAGAACTTTGTCACAAACAACACCATCAATGTTGATATGTTCAAGTATGTGCAAGAACTCCAATCTTGTTTTCCTTTGGTTACATTGATGAAATTATGAATGAGAAGTATGCACCTACCAACTTTTGTAGAGAGCTCCCAGGACTAGTGTTAGAAATCATATTTGTAAGCTTATTTTTATTACATGTGTGAGATCATGTGTGCAATGTGTGTAGTTTTGTAGAAAGACTAGTGCTGCTGGCAGGCGCTGATCATCGTGTTCCACATCGTCGTCGTCCAACTGCTGCTCTTGAACGAACCCTAAAAGCCCTAAACCCCCAACCCAACCCGCGAGAGAGCGGCCCGTCCTGTTTAGGGTTTGTGTCGCTGCTGCTGCTGCTTGTTTCCCGCGAGAGGCCGGCCTTGCTCGTCGTACAGTATGAGACCCGAGAATGCAAGAGGTGCACAGCGGTTGCCTCGTAGAATCGTGCGCTGCCACACATGAGCAGGCCCGGCGGCAGGAGGAGCTGCTGCAGCAGTAGCAGCAGCTGGGGGAGGCGGAGCTGCAACTGCTGCTATGGGTGTTGCTGATCCGGCTCTGTTGATGCCATTCGAGTCAACTTTAGCTGCGGAGGACTCTTCTTCATGTGCTAACTGCTCATGATCCAGGCGCGTGGATTTGATCTTGTCATCGCGTACCCGATGCTGCTGCAGCTCCACTACATCCACATGCTTGCAATCCATGTTTCGCGGGAACGACGATTTCCTTAAGGAGTTCATCTTGGTCAGGCTCGCATTTAGAGTAGTAGTGCAGCTGCTCACTAGTACTGCAGCACTTGATCCGTTGTTGGTGGTGGTGGTTGTGTTGTTGCTGTTGCCGTGGTGTTTTTGCAGCTCTGGAGTACTAACTGGATGATCCGGTGCTTTGATCTCGTGATTCAAATCAGTGCATGAATCCGACTCGGTTCCAGAGAGACACTTACTACTACCGTGAGCTGCACACAACGCGAGCACCATTGATACAACTACTGCACCTATAAGAAGAAGAAACATCCCTGTGACTACAACTACTGCGCCCATCTGCATTGACGTGCCACCTGTGCAATGCAATGATCCGATATGGATTCCTGCAGCTGATCCTGTTGTTGTTGCAGCTCCTGCAGCTAGCAGTGCCCACCTCATCATGCAGATCACCAATAAAATATCCGCGCTCTCAAATTCCGTGTACTCTTGTTCTCCTCGAGACCGCGACACCAAAAAAAACCCCCACAGTCTAGCCGAGAAGAAAATCTTGACTAGGACAAAAAGCTTGCACCAAACCAAGCCCACTACTCATGCACGAGATTCACAAGCCCTAAATAAGTAGAAGAGCTTCAACGTGTTCGTTCGTTCTTGAGATCATCGCTTATATGCAGATGCCCACCACGCACAAAAGACCCACCACAACAAAAGCGAGCTAGAAAATATGCAGTAGCAGAAGCATTCGAAATCCTGAACAGGAAAACCGAGATGGCAATCGACGACAACAACAGGAACCCAGCAACCAAAGCAACAAAAAACACTCAAGTCCGACAACTCTTGTCGACACGCAGCAGCTCACTCTTTTTATTTACAAGAATGGTCTCTCAAGCTTGAAGCTTTTCTGCAAATTTCACAATAAAATGGTTTGTAAAAATCTCTCAAACTTGCTTCAAGTTTCACAAGATTTGCAACTACAAATCCCCAACAAAAACGACAACAACTAACTAGCCAACCAACCAACCACTGAAGAACCCATGATCTGTTGAGCTTTCAAAGTGTAGAAGGAAGAAGAAGGCTTGGTTGCTTCTTCACAGCGCCCTCACTATGTTCTCTGGTTAGTAAACTTGAGCTAACACTCTTGTTCCCCTGTGCTCAAACAGAGTGAGGAGCTATGAACTAAAGCCTTTCCTTGGCCCTCACAATGTTCTTGAGCTGGAGAACTCGAGCTAACACCCTTGTTCCCCTGCTCTCAAACAGAGTGTGAGGGCCTTGGAAAGAAGAAGCCTTCCCTAGTGTAAAGCAATTAATTTCTTTCCAGGTTTTCCAAATTTTCATGCCTCCTCTTCCTAGCCTTTGATAGTGTAAAACAGTTTTGGAATTTCTCGCCAAGTTTTCTTTTGGGTTTTCCAATTTGTCCCAACTCCTCTTATCAGCATTCCTTAGAGTGCGCAATGCGTGTTTAAATAGGTATGTTTACAACAGGTTGAGTTTACAGATAACTAACTCTATAACTAACTCTAATGTCTCATATCTGAATGTGCCTGTGATCCATTTCTGAAGCTCATTCAGAGGCTCTCTCTCTCTCTCACACACACACACACACAAAGCAGAAGGGATTTTTTTTTGGGAGTTTCACACAAAGAAAAAGGGGGATTTTTATTTTTATTTTGTGAAAGCTCCCAAGCCAAGATGACAATCTACTAACTCCTGAATGTAATCTTCAAAATAGATTAATTATTCGATACACATGTGCTGAAGCTGCCCATGTACATACCAGCAGTATGTAGGAAAGAACTATGAAATAGTTAGTTTATGATAAGAAGTGTACTGCAAATATTTCTTGATCTATGGAAGTCAGTTGAATCGTGTTAAAGCCGACCACTTAGTTACTTGCAGTTCTAAAACACACCCACTTAGATTTTTGCATGTGTTTAGTTCTTGCCTTTCTGTAAAGACTCAGGAGAGTACCTTAATTACAGACCAAACTTATTATGGGAAAACCAATTTGAACGTGGTACAAAGTAATTAATTGGGATTAGAAATTTGAAATTTTTTTAATGAGTAAAAACTTTTTAAATAAATTTTAATAATTCCAACCTTAAACACATAAACAATTCCAACATAAAATTTATTTGAAAACAGTTAAACTCAATTTCTGAGATCATCATTAACTTTATCCAATTTTTTTGAAATTTAAAATAAATATTAATGATGTAATCAAAGGGTTTTTTTTTTGGTGAATTTTCATCATTTGGTTAACATAAAAAGAAGTATCAACATCAACAAAGGATTTTTTAATTTAGTGAAAAGAAATACTCTTCTTATAAAAAAAAAACTCTTTTTTTTTCAAATTTTTTATGTTGCTCAAGTGGCAATTGTTCATAAGTACATATAGCCAAATTTGGCAATATTCAAAACATGAATGTAGATAATCTTAAGCACCCTCTTCACAATTCTAAGAAAGAGTTTGTCTGATCCTACAAGGGTGTATAGTAGTGTTGGCCAGTTATTGATAAAACAATACTGTATAAGGTGTATTGCAGCACCACTGCCCCATTGCAATAAAATTTGGCCATACCCAAGAGATACACTAATTCTTTGACAACTGCCAATCAAGCTTTATGAGTATAAATACATTCATATCCAAAGCTTTTTCTTAAAAGTGAGTCCTATTTGTATCGGGGTTCCAATAACTTTTACCTCTATTCAGATATGTAAAGTGAGGTTCAGGATTTAATGCTTACTAACTCATATGTCATGAGGGAGGATTTGAAAATGGCTGTTACTATTGTGCTCTTCAACAATGTAACCCCAACATCCATAAAAACATTTTCACCTTCAGCTCTTTGTTCGCACTTGTTGGTGTTGCATGTTGACTTGTCCCTTGTCATCCCATTGCATGTTGGCTTGTATGTTGTCATCTTGCTTTCAAACTGCTTGTCTCCTTCACAAATCAGTTGTTGTGCTCACAAAATACTTTTATTGTGACTAGTCTAATGTAAAGTACGTGGCTACACCATTTTCAAACTTACCCAAAATATGCATATTGAAAATCAGCTACCTAATAAGTAGTTCTTATACCTTATTCTTGAACCTTCCTCATGCTTATACTTGGAATCCTTACAAGGGTTTTTTGGTTATTATTGAGACTGCTGTGATATATGAAAATGAAGATAATCCTAATACCTGTACAAGACTTTATGTTCATGTAAAAACATAAGCACCCAACATTTTGTCCAGTGTCTCTGAGCAAAGTGGACAGTAGCTAGATAGGTGTAAGAGACTGTGTTTGTGACAATTTTCAGCTAAACCCAATTCTTGCAGTTCTGAGCTTGTGTTCAATTTGCCTTGGATAGTGTGCTGATTGTAAGGTGGTGCAGAACCCACCCTAATTATGTCCAGATTTTTTTCCAGGGAGCAAAAAGGAGGGGAGGGGGGATTCAGAACATCAGCCAACTGACCATCCCATGCAGAGCAGAGAGTGAAAGAGGTAGGACCTCATTGAACCCATAATAAGGCTTTTGAACCTTATTATATTGAAAACTTTGGAAGAATGGAAGAAGAAACAACAGTGATTCTCAGTTTTGGCAAAGCGTTAAAGGATGGCAGGACTGAGGAAATCCTGCCTTGTCTGAGAGTCTAGGTTCTGATCTCCATTGTGCGAGACTTGAGATCTGAGCTTGGGTAATTCAGCATTGGATACTGTGTAGTGTACATTTGCTTCCCTTGCCAGGCTTTCCCACCTCAACTTCAAATAGCTCAAAAGATGGTTTCAATTGAAACATCATCAACAAGAGCAATACTTACCACCTCGGGAGTTGGGAATCAACAATTTGTCACTTCTTTTTAGCTCTTGCATTTAATGTATGTTATTTGAAGGCTTGATCAATAGTTTTCAGTTCAAAACCCCTAATGAGTTTTCTCCAAAGCCTATTTACAGAGCCATGTTGCCAGGCAATGCACTAATGACAGATTAGTTGTGTTGTTTGTTTCTAAGTAGTAATGTTTTTTGTCTTCTTGCTTCATGTGTGCATTTGATTGCATATTGTTACCAAAACTTCAAACGCCAAATTCAAATATCTTAACACAAAACTCACATTAAACATTTCTTGTATTGCCACTTCTATAGGGAGGGTTCTAATTGAAATTGTGGGAAATATGAACATAATCTTACCACATGGTGATAATATATCCATGGCTCTAACATTGCTTGCCTTGTCAAAATGCCACATGTATGCTTTGATGTTATTGAGCTTCACCTTCACCAAGTTGCAATAGTTGTGTATGTGAAATTAGTTAAGGCTAATTCACTAGACATTGGTTTCCTTTGCTTTCAGGGCCAACTAAAATAAACCATACCAATTTCTGAGTTTAACACCCTCTTTGCTTAATAACAAATTTAGTTGGTTTTCTGTCTGCATAGTCCATGAGTCTAGGTGACAAATTGATGTCTCCTATTATTGCAAAGCTATTTTAAAAGTTTGATGTCAAGGGTCTTCTCTCTTTCAAGTGGATCTCCTTCAATAAATAAGTACCCTCAGTTTATAATGAGGGTATTAGCCCAGGCCCAAAATGGTGATGAAGAGTTTTCGACATAGAAATTTCATGTAGCCAATGGGAAGCCTCAGCATGCACTCAAAGGGGGGGGGGGATGGGGG
>Ga0209208_10004075_pt1 | contig 20830 bp, 12 predicted proteins | sample S1TSphfallax_3_FD_187694 | JGI IMG/M metagenome (GOLD analysis project Ga0209208, IMG submission 187694) | Host-associated microbial communities from peat moss isolated from Minnesota, USA - S1T2_Fd - Sphagnum fallax MG (SPAdes) (version 2) | ecosystem: Host-associated > Plants > Peat moss >...
GGAAAGGGGGTCGACGGGGTAAAAAACTGGAGTGGGCAATGGGAAGGACCGGGCGGGGGGGGAGCTCGACGGGTGCATTATGCACCGGGTACCCACTAGTCTTATATATAAGATTCCCTTGTCTGTCCATCCGTCCGACCCGTCACTCTTTGCGTGGTAACCGGACCAGAACCGGAACCGCTACTGCAGTTCGTTCCGGAAATCTCCAAGCGGAGTCCGTCCGTCTGTCCGACCCGTCACTCTTTGCATGGTAACCGGAACCGCTACTGCAATTCATTCCGGAAATCTCCAAGCGGATGCTTCAGCAGCCCGTCACTCTTTGCGTGGTAACCGGACCAGAACCGGAACCGCTACTGCAGTTCGTTCCCCAAAAAGGAGATCTCTTTTCTTTAACGCGGCAGACATGCAACTGGCCTCTCAACTACGCTTGCTGACAAGGCTTTCGTCTCCAAGTGGCAACAGCCCAACACTCCGCGTTTTAAGGATTACAGAGCGGATGACGTGGCCAACTCACGCACCGGCAGTTCTGTCTGTCTTGCAGGGCAGGGCGGGCAGGGCAGGGGCCAAATAAAGAGTAAAAGATAAGAAAAAATAAAACTTATAAAACTTCACACTGGCCGAAGGTCACGGGCACCCACGGGGACTTTACAGTGGCCTTCGGCCACGGGCACCCACTAGTTTCAAAGTAAGTCTGAGACAGAACGCACAAATGGCAAGCAACAAATTTTTTCAACCCCACAAGGTCATACAGTACTTCAAAGTAACTTGAGGACGGAACCCGACAAATGGCAAGCAACAAATTTTGTTGACCCCACAAGATCATATATTATTATTTCAAAGTAAGTCGGGGACGGAACCAACAAATGGCGAGTGACAAATGTTGTTGTCCACCACGTCCATGATGATCTTCTTCCCCTCACTCAGTCAGAGATTGTGCATGTTCCACACATCATCAACGAAGTCGTAATTAAGGATTTTCTTTTCCCAGGTTCCTGTTTTCCCTCCACCCAAAGATGCAAAAGTCCCCAAACTCCCCCACTCTTTCCCCCCTCGCTGCCCCCCCTTTCCCCATTACTTCAAAGTGTGGGCTTTCTTAAAGTTGGAGCCACCTGTAACTTAGAAAGTCGTCGGCCTACAATTTTAATTTGTATAAATACTAATGATTTTCTTTCTCAGGGTAGCCTAGGGTCGTTGGATATTTTTGGTGTTTTTGAAAGAATGTTGTTAGTGTGAGATGAGGATGAAAGATTATGATTTTCTCTTTAAATTGGCTGTCACTATTTTTGGCCTCAATTAATTAATAGCCCTTCCAAAGAACACCTTACCTATTAATTAGATGAGGTTCCTCTCAAGTTCAATTTTATTTATTTTTGCAACGAGCTGATTTGATTGGCCTATCAGTCAAAAAAAAATTGAAACTATGGAGTCTCTCCAAAAATAGTAAGTTCTATTTTAAAGTATAGAGTTCATTCACTTTGGCCTGTCGATATATAGGTGAAAGGAAAACAAAATTTGCCAAAGCATATTGGAATAAAATGAGGTGCTATTGAGAACATGTTGGGGAACACATTAGAAATGTGGGGAACAGATAGAAAACCTAACAGGAACTTGAAAGGAACATAGTAACTCATTGGGAACCAAGGAAAAATGAAAAAAAAATCCATGGGAATCTTATTGGGCCATGATACCATTAGGTGAGTGTAAAGCAAGTTGGAGAAATTTCCTATGTGTATTTTAGAAGGCAAGTTATTGGCAAGGCAAGGCATCTTAGATCCGCTTGAATATCCATTCCAAAAAAGAGGAGGGGATTGGATGAATTTTACACCTATCTATTTTATAGTCATAAGAACCCTCCCTTCTTTACGTTACTTAATAGGCTCAGGAAAATGTTGGCCTCGTCTCCTACTTTAGGGTGGGGGGCTTTACAATATGGTGGATGTTTCCAGATGCGTAAAGTGCACTGGTGAAGGACGTCCTCACAATGTGGGGCCAAACTTGGCTACTACGTTCTATCCTAGGCCCCTTGTTTTGGGAATGCCTTTACCCTAGCGCCCATGTCCCTATGTAAAGCTTTGACTTTTTTTTCCCCCTAATTTGTTAATTTCACACCAATTGTCAAGCAGAATATTATATTTCAAGGGCTCTCTCTCTCTCTCTCTCTTACAAGTTGGAAGATTTCTTCCACTTTGTAGACTGTCCTCTTGACTTTTAAAAAAAAATCAGCATTTCCTTGCATTTGAAAGATTTCTTAATCTTCATTTGTGCCCAAAAAGAAAATTTTAATAAAATTGTTTAAAAAATTCTTAGTCCTTTATCATCATCACGAAGGAGGGGCCTTTTTTCCAAATTTTTTTTGAGATAGGTATTATTAGGTGGGCCACATCATTTCCTAAAAGGCCTTATAACCAAATTTAGCCACATGTTAGAGCGCTAAGTCTAAATCTTTAGGAATCTCACTATGTTGTGGCAACAAGCAAGCAAGGAGCTAATGTTTAAATATGATGATTTAAGAACTTTCTTTTCTTGGAAAGTATGGCAACTTTGGTCCAAACAGCTGAAAATGAGCTAAAATTTGGTGAGGATGCCCAACATATACATGTGCCCTTGAATATTTTAGTTATGGAGGTATCAACTTATGTGACAAAATAGAGCAAGTGTTGCAAGGATGTCAATTTGTTAGTAAGGTTTCCCACTGCAAGGGGCCATACTTTGTAGTGTACCTCCTCTTATCTCCCATCTTTCTCATATGAATAGAAATTTCATAGCTAGGCGGCTTCAAGCCCCACAAATCCTTGATTCGGTGTATAGCCAGGACAGGGTGAACTAGGACCTACAGTACTGGTACCTTCACCTTGTTGAGTGAGGCCTTGTACCCAGTGGCCATATAAAAACCAAAAAAAAAAGAGTTACATTTGAAGTCAGAGACCCTGGTTTAGAGTGATTTGTAAGCATGGAATATATATTATAATTTGTAGAAGTATATGAAATTTGGGAATTTATTTTACCATGGTACCAGTGTAGTTGTTGGTTCACATAACCCTACCCGAGCCATCACATGTCTCAAGTTCTCAAAATGAGGGAGGGGCCCAGCAAAAGTTGGGCCTTATTCTAGACCCAAAATAAGGATTTCTGGGTGGTCAGATTCCCCCATTTCCCCCTTTTATTGAAAGCACATGGCAACTTCTATTTCGCCCATCCCCCCGCCCCACGAGCCCCAAACAAAGCACATGGAAACATGCTTTCTTCCCCCATTTCCCCCCTACGCTCCCCCATTTCCCCCCTACGCTGAAAGCACATGGAAACTCAAAAGAGCTTCTATACGGCTTTGTTAACATCTTTTTATAGCTGGAGTGGGAAGTGCAGAGCTGCAGTTGCACCAAATGTTTTCAGTGTCTCCTGTGCGCAATTCGGAGACGATTCAGAGATTGTGAGGGGAGTTATCAATTTTTGTAAGAGAAGGAACGACTCAAGAGTGTGGTGGGTGTCGTCACAGAGACGTTTTGTACTTTTGACGACGGGTTTGAGTGTCTAGCATCCGAGGGTAAGAGGTTAGTATTCAGAGATTGCCAAGGGTGTTAGCCATCTCTGTGAAGGGGACAAAAGACTCAAGTTTGGTAGTTGTGGTAAAAGAGTTGTTTCTATATCTAGCAAAGGTTTCACCAGTTATTGTGCGAGGTTCAGAGGCTATTGTTCCGGCATTATCGGTTTCTGTAGAGTGAGACTCGAAAGTATTGTGGGTGTGGCGAGAGAGTCATTTTCTTGTTGTTTGTGCAACAAAAGTATTGTAGTTTTAAAAAAATTGTCTCCAGCTTCTTTGTTACACTTATCTGTAATGTGTTTGGAGATGTTGTCGTGCGGAGCCGTCATTTTCAGTCAGTTGGTGTGAAACATTGCTCTATAGTCTAGCTCGAAATTCATTGCAAGTTATGTTGTGATAAAAATATTGTTGCAGAATTTGTTAACGGTATTGGGTGTGGTTTTGTACTCCTATCTTTCGTGTTTTCATCAAGATCCCATTTGCTAGGGATTCACAATTCTCTCCGGGCTTGACAGCTTTAATTTTTTCGCCCTACTCTATTCCTTGCTTTCGTTCATTTGGGCTCTAAAAGTCTATCCTTGATCCATTGGTGGAGATGGACATGGTACGAACTATTGTTTATTAGATGGATCTTTCGGATTTGGACATGGTACGAACTATTATATTCGATGGATCTTTCGAGGATGGAATTTAGGATGGAACATTCTTATGTTTGTGAGTTACGTCCACCAAATTTCATGCGTTTAGGAGTGCCCGTTTAGGAGTGCCCATACGTTTAGCAATGCCCATACTTTTAACAATGTCCACATTAGAAGAGGGGATCCGATATGCGGAGGAGCCCCAGAGGTTGATGAGTTTAGAGGAATTCCATGCGGAGGAGCCCCGGAGGTTGATGAGTTTAGAGGAGTTCCATGCGAGGTCGATGAAGTGGTTCCATGCGCAAAAGCCCCGGAGGGTGGAGCGTATGGGGGAGAACATTAATCCACGTGACCGCATAAATAAAGAACTTATAAATCTGATCGGAAATCCACACGTCCTCAGTATTTCTGAACTTTTAGATCTTCTGTTCGGAAGACCATCGGGGTTTCTATTGGGACTTGTAGTGTTATTCATATTTCAATATTTGATGGGTTATGTAGAGACGGGCCGATGGAACACATATTCAAATGGTGCATGGGAGTTTCGTGCCACTTATGTCTGTATAGAATTGAGATTAGGTTCTTACCCATTTCAAAAGTTTAGAGTGACAACAAGAAGATTTGGTGTCCGGCCCAAGAATAAGAATGGCGTTACTCCTAGATATGAACCATGGGTACGGTTTAGGAGGCGTAAAATTTATTTTGAAGTACAGAAAACTGAAGATAAAGCTGCTAGAATTCGTGATGTTGCCAAGTATTGGCTCAGGAGCGAGGGACGACACCCTTTAAATTTTGCTGAAGAAGACTACTATTATCTCAATTTTGTTCAAGAGTTTCATCCACAACAATCAGACAAAGAACCTGAAGAAAACCATAAAATCAGGAGGTTGGTTTTGGAGCATGCACAACGATTCCTGAAGGAGGTTCAACAATCAGAAGAAGTACCCATTGTCTATCAACCACCTGATGTGGAACCTGCTGGATTTGCAAGTAAGCATGTCACCCCATGGCCCATCATCTTTTAGTAGAATGTTTTGTTGTTTCAAAGTTCCTTTTACATCAAAGGAAAAGTTTTGCTGATTCACTTTTGAAAGGTTCTTCTATATCATTCTAGAGGCTGTGAAAGAAAGATTTATGTTTGGAATTTCCACTTAATTTGGAATCCTCAAAATGAAAACTTTAAAGCCCTATCTATCCTAGGTGGGGAACATTTCAGATCTCAATTTGTCCAACAAAGTTAAAGATTTGGTTTGAAAGGATTTTGTCTTGTTAGATTGTGTTTTATTCTTCTTTTAACAATTGCAAGTATTGAAGATTGTATTATTCAGTTCACATGTTTGAAGAACTACAGAACAACTTGGGCAATCAATCTATTTATGTAAATCTAGCACATACAATTATATGAACTATTAAACGCTTTTAGCAAATGTGCATGAAAAGATTAAAATAACAACATGATGGAAAGGACGTTAAGCAAATAATTTTCTTGCAAATTTTAAGGCAAACATTGTTGATTTCATTTAAAGTAAATTGTATGTGTTGCAGATGGTGAGCATATAGACAACCCACTTCAAGAATTTCCACCTTTTGATCATGATCAAGTAGAGAACTTGACTCAAGAATTTTATCGATACGTTGATGCTGATCATCAGCAGAGAATGGACATGACTGAAGAACCTCAATCAGTTTCTGCAAATCCGGAATTTGCAGGTATTTAGGCTACTAAACTCCTTTAGTTAGCAATTAGACTTTAGTGTAGGAAATGGATCTATACATATATGTCTGCCTTCCAGTTTTGTTTAAATGTTTTTTTGGGATTGACACAATCTTTTCTGTAAAAATGGACTCCAGGGTTTAAACAAGAATATTCACATGAACATTTTAATGAAACTCAAATTGTAGATATGAAAATTTGATTGTGAAAACCTACAAAGCCCTTATGTTGCTATATGTTAGATATGGGTATGCAAAAAGTACATGCTTCAAAAGCTATCCATTTTATGTTGCGCTTGCTCTTATGTCATGATGCAGGCCCAACAATTGAAGAGAATATCAGAGAACATCAGGAGGCTTTGATCTCATCAGCTCGTCCGTCATTCATTCAATCTGGTTGTACCAGCCAGATTACATTGATAGCACCTTGTGATGGGACTGGAGCTGTAAATCTCTTCACTGAGTTGAAAGTATTCCGGGAAGAGAACTGGAATGCTAAAACAGGTGCAGGGGCAACTTCAAGTTGTGCACTTGAAGGATGTTCCGCGCCCATGCACGAATTTGCATTTTTGCAAAAGTCTGCTGAGAATCAAGAAGGTTGGTCAGAGAACATCTGGGCTAAGCTGGATGCCTTTCAGGGTCGTGGTTGGAAAATTGAGTTATTGGGAAATGGTAGATGGGGTTTGAACTCATCAGCTGGTCCATCACTCATTCAATCTCAATGTACCAGCCAGATTACATTGATACCACCTTGCGATGGGACTGGAGTTGTTAATGATCTCTTCACTGAGTTGAAAGTATTCCGGAAAGAGAACTGGCATCCTATAACAGGTAAAGGTGCAACTTCAAGTTGTGCACTTGAAGGATGTTTGTCGACCGTGCACGAATTCGTATTTTTGCAGAAGTCTGGTGAGAATCAAGAACTTTGGCCAGTGGACATCTGGGCTAAGCTGGATGCCTTTCAGGATCGTGGTTGGAAAATTGAGTTATTGGAAAGTGGTAGACGGGCAACATAGAGAGAGAGTTGGTGAGGTGTTGTGTTGTGCAAATTGGGTGGGGGAGAGGTGATGGATCAGGTAGAGAGGAGTTAGGATGGGTTGAGGAGGAGAAGGAAAAGGTGCCAAAGCCTGATAGGGATAAGGAAGACATTTGGAACGCAGTGGCTCTAGAAGACTTACCATGCAGTGACATTGGAGAAGCTGTGAAGCTTCTAAAAGTGTGAATAGAGAAGTACAGGTAGTGAACTTTCAAGACCAAAGTAGTGAGCAAGCAATGCACGGTTCAGAATTTGTGCACATAGGTGAGCAGAAATGTAGAGGAGACTAATCACACCACAAGGGATCTGTTTTTTTGCTTGATTATCTCTTGGGTATTTTTTGTGTTTGCCTAAGGCTTCCAAGAAGTAGAAAGAAGAATTGAACTTTCGAGATTGTTTGCTCTTGTTATGTTGTGACCTCTCTACACCATTCAAATAGAGCCTTGTGTGCATTGAGGAACTTGAGGTTTGGCAGTAGTTCTCTCCCCTAGGGTTTTGCAGGTTTGTCAGTTCTGGATGGTTAAAGTAACCCTGCAGAAAAGAAAAATTTCAGTGCTTGACATAATTTTCGCTTGGATTATGTGGGAAAAATTATCTCACCACGGACCCAATTTCTCGGGTTGCTTCCTAAACATTATAGATATGCTATCCTTGGACTAGATCAGGGTATGCAGGTCCACGTTTAACACTTTGTGGCTTCAATATAACCTCTGAGTGGTATGACTGAAGATGATGGAGGTGCCAATGTAGGTGCTGCTTCACCCTTCATAAGGTTGATGTTTATTTGATTTCATAATACTTGCAAAATCATTGCGAATCAGTTAAATGTCTGAATCTAGGCGGAAAGTTTCCTGGTTTACTCACAATGTGTAAACATTTTCATAGGCCTTGTTCATGTTTGTAGGAAAAGAAAAATAGTAAACCAAGTTTCTCCAATTAGTACTTAATATTTGGTATGGATGTTTGGCTTAATTGCAAAGTGTTCAACAAATTGTTCACAAATTTTCTCATATTCCCTCTGGTAGTTCCCCTTAGGGTGAGCCAGCGTCTACATTGGTACCCAATTCTTTTTGGTTGCCTCTAAACATTATGGCTATCATGTGGGAAGATTGAATGGGGTCGCTAATTCGAAATTTAACATTTATCTGTTGAATTTAGCTGCCTTATCCTTCGGTCAGTTGTGTCATTAAATAATCCCCAAAATAGTGAAATGAAATGTTGTGGAAGTATGAAGTTGACATGTTGAAAATCATCATATTCTACACCCTGAATAATTTCACTACTCATATCACAATTTTATAGTCCATTATGGAAAACTAATAATTTCAAAATTTAAAAACGAATTCATTTTTTGGAAATACAATAATTATTGGTTTTTCAATGTGAAAACTGACCCTAGACTGTGGTACTATAAGAATGGTAGTCCACCCACACCCCTTATTTGGATGTCTACCAGCCAACATAGAATGTTCAGTTTTTGTCTTCAGCTCCATCCATAAACCTGAAAAATTGCACAGTACAAGGAGAGAGACTATTTAAATGCTACCACTTGGACTGATTATTATAACCGACCAATGATCAGCAGTGATTTTCTCCTACCAGGTGTTGTGGAGACCACTACATTTAGTGCAAAATGACAGGTCCAAACTTATGTGGATGCTATTTGAAGTCTGTAGTTCATCGAACTTCATCTGAAGTACACAGTAGAGTGCCGTATAGTGGTTCTGGTGGACCTGCTGTAAGAGGCGTCACTCAAGAGGGTGAAGGTATCAGTGTAAATACGAGGTGCTGGTTCACCCTGGCCAAGGCAGTTCAAGAGCTTACATAATGTCAGAGGGGCAGAAGATGAGAACTGTGTGCGAAAGGCTTAGAGTGCTTTGGGCAGTGTGAAATTTCTCATAGCTCCGAATTCAAGTCTGATCAGACTCTAGTGTAAAAGAACATTGATTAATCAGCTGACAGTGGACTACAATTTGGTGAGAATGCGGCCACCAAACATGAGTGGCCCTATACTCATTGCCCCAACAATTTCCAGAATATAGTTTGGCATGTAATGCTCTCCTCAAACAACAAAAGTTGAAAAAAATCCCTTTAAATTTTATAGGGTAAAATGGCTAGTGTCCAAACACGTAAGGTAGGGTTTGCTCACCGTTTTGGCAGGAGGGCCCCATTGTTTATGGTGTCCCGAAAGCAGATGGAGCCCTCCTCTGGTGCATCTGTCACACTAAAAATTGATAAAACGGATTAGAGGCAAGATATTTATGGCCCCCCAAAGTAAGGGGGGGTCATTTTTACAAAAAATTCTTGATAACAGCTCATAGTCTATTTTGAAACCCCTCAGAAAATCCTAAAATCTTACTCTATTGCCTTTAGAATCACAAGATGATTTGTAGAGCTTACGCCGACAATTTTAGAGCAGTTTAAATAGAAAATGAGAAAGTTATGGACCAATGAAGTAGGAGGGGTCAAAATGACCCCAAAAAAAAAAAAACATGATTTGCAATTTGAAAAAACGCATTTTCTTCACTGCTCTTTTTTGGCTGCTCCTTTGGCTTTGCATGTCCAATATGATTTGTAAAGCTTGAGAAGGTGCTCTTATAACATTTTAAATCACTCAAAATAGAGAAGAATTCAGAAAGATCTGCCAAAGTGTCAAATGATAGGTGTATCTACCCCATCTGGTCATGAAATTATTTGCATAGATCTGTGTTACACCAAAAAATTGGATTCCAAAAAATTCCAATGTCATTTTCAATTTCCCAATGAGCATCCCTCTCTTACAATAGAATGGTCAAGCACTCGTCTATTATGTTGGATAAGGGACCAGGTGAGCCTATTCGCAAGAGCTATGCTCAGCACCCAGTGTAATGGGCTTGAAGGGTGAGACCTTATCATGACAGTAAGGTCTGGGGTGGCAGATCAAAGGAGTGCCTTTTCATGTCCATATCCGAAGGCAGGTATGAATTAGTTAGCCTCAAAGTAGGTAGGTATAAATGGCACAAACATAAAACATTTTTCAAATAGATAGATGTATATTCTTCAAATTTTAATAGCAACACCAACAATATGAAGAACTGGAAATAGAGAGGGAAAAAGTTGATGTAACTTGCATTTGAATTTCAAAGCTAAGGTTTTATTACCATAAGTTGATGATAAAGATTTTGATCAACTTCCAATAATCAGTAACAAGTCAACAATGAAAATGAGGGGTCGGTTTGCAAAGGCCGGAACTTGAAATGTAGGTATATCCAATATCTACCTTTAGATTCATAATGGACAATGGTTGCATCTTTGGAAATGTTATTGTAACTTGTTGGATGAAGAAACTGAGGAATTATTGAAAAGGATGACCCTCCAAACCTTTCATTTCTCAAACTTTGAAATGGCACAATTGCGTGAAACACCATTTACATTTTGTGTAAACAGTTGAAGATGTCTGTCACAAGGTGGAGGAACTGATCTCCAAGTTGGTAATTGCAATACTCCTTTCCTTTGTTTACGCTGCTTGTAAGGCCATAAACCATGTGGTAGAACATGATGTAGCAAATAATGATAGCATGGCCACTTCACTCTATACAATTTCCTGGCCACTTCTTGCACTTGATTTATCACGAAACCTGGATGTGTTTGGATGGGGAAGATGGGGAGATGGGTGAAATATGAGTACATCAAGATTGGTTTGAAGTTACCACAGTGAACCAGCGCACCATCCACTGGATGCCTGTTATTACTCAGTTGTGGATGAACCTCAAATGAGGGAGTATTTGGTTTCACTTGGTAACCAATTTTATAGGAAAATAAGTCTCATAAATAGGTTCATAGGTAGAAAATAAGTTATTACTATTAGGTAAGTAGATGGTTTATACATAGTTAAAGGCTGTTTTTGCTACCTATGACAACTTGCTTGTGGGTTGTTAGTAGGTAGGTAGAAAAAAAGCAACTGAACTAAGGATATATTCATAGCGAGCGAACTGGAACCCAACAAAAAACTATTCACGGAGGGATGGTGGCTGCTGGTTCACAGTGACCGTTTGAAGACACTTCAAGTGACAAGAAATTGCCTAATGTATTTCTGGAGATCGATGGGTAACACTAGGGTAAACTGGCTCATGACCAAGCACCTAAGGGTTCAAACTCCAGAGGTTCAGTAATCGACCATTTTTTTCTCATGGTCTTCAAAGGGATGAATTGCCCCTTGAGCCAGGCCTTGACAAAAGTTGATTCTGATCTAGAATGAGAAAGTTATGATGCCCCGAAGTTTGGGGGGGCTTGTTCTTCGAAAAACTTGGATAAAATAAGGCCCTTATTTTCATGCATTTTTAAGCTTATGAAACAAACACTTAAAAACTTATGAAAGGATATTTTACCTCCTATAAACAAGATAATATATTTCTAAGTAAGTTTAGACTTTTTTTTATTACTGTTCATATTTTTCAAAAATTGTAATAAAGCTAAATATTTGCAGCACAAGCCACGCAGTGAAGGGGTCTTAAGGGTTTTGAAATAGATAATTTTTTGAACAATAGCCTAGTACCCTAAAATCAATGATCCTCGTGAGGCCACATGGGCCAATCCACCTTTCTCTTCCGAGATGTGAAAGCAGAATGTTACAATGATGGCCATTGCACTTCTCTCTTTTAATGTTTCTCTTGCATCTTTCTATGAGGTCTTTTTTTCTCTCCCTTTGTTTTGTCATGAGTTTGCTTTAAGTTGTGTCTATTTTTTGTGTAAGTGTGTTTTTATCTATGTCGAAAGTCATCGTTGCTTTGTCCAAACCTTAGCTCTTCTTAATGCTAATACTCTAGAGCTTAAAGCTTAAAGCCTTGTCCAAGCAACGCGTGCAGTAGCAGCAAAAGCAATGTTGATTAGAGAGCATTTTCTCTTTCTTCATGATATCATCATCTCTTCTAATTCCCCCAACAATAAGGTCATTGAGAGCATATATTTTTGAAATTCTCCTTCCATTTGTTGTAATGTTTTTGAGGGATATTTAAAGTGGGGTAAGTACTTGTTTTGGTTCAAAATATATTGATTGGCATTCAAAAGACATTTATAGACAACAAGAGTGTGCATGAATATAGTATGTTTTATGAGTGTGATCGCAGTCAAATGAGCCAAAATCCATGTTGAACAACTGAAAAACTATCAAATTTTCAAACATATTATGTAATGCCACTTTAATGTCATGTTGATAAAAAAAATTTGTGTTAAATTATATATATGAGTGTTGAGTTTTTCTTTAATCATTTTATTTTTAAAATTTTAATTTTGGTTTAAGTAAAGGAGTTTTAAACTTTAACACCCTAAAATCAATTTTATAAAGCACTATGTTGAAGATTCTTTTAAAAAAGAAACTTTGATGAGAAAAAAATTGAAATCATTTAATAACCTATCATCCACATATAAAAACATTCATAATTAAAAATTTGTGGTACTTGAAATTTTTAGAAATTGAAAATATAATTTCAGAATTTTCAAATTTCAAAAATCAATTGCTAGATGTAACTAGGTCATAATGCATATGACATGCAATTTTTTTGTGTGGCTTATGATACAAATAACTGAAGCTTAAAATAGTTATCATATTTTAGTATCATTTGAAATTATGATCATTTTTCGAGATTAGACCTAAAATCTATTAAAATTTATACACTTTTTAAAAATTCTTATTTACTCAAATAAAATAACATAAGTAATGTAATTTATTGAGGGAATTTTCAATGTTGTCAAAAACATGTTGCAAAAAGAAATCCTTCACAAAATCCATTCTATAAAAAGTCAGAATGTTCAAAAAAGGCCCATTTATGGTTGAGTCCTTTGTCAATATTCGCTCATTTGATTACGATTGCATTTTTATGTCCATGAAAAAATTGGATTCATTGAATGTGGTAATTGAATTGTGATGGAGGTAACTTAGAACATCTTACATGCAAAGGAGTTGTCAATATAGATGACCTTATTCTTACTATAGATAATATTTGCAACTAGTTGTCAATGCTGTTCATTCTAGTATTATGGAGGAAATAATGGGAATGCAATGAAATCAACCAAAATACCAACAAGGGGATAATGCGGTTCAAAAACTAGCACTTCCTCCAAATGATCTACTTCAAGATAATGGTGCACATCATGGAAATGATGACACAATATAATATGTTAATGGAAAATTCCTAAACTAAGAAATAGAGTTTATTGTAGATCTTGGGCCTCAAATTGAAATAGTAGTTAGCATTGTTCTTGAACAAAATTCAAGCCCACATTACAATCAAGACCTACACAAGATCACCAACCACCCATGTGCCATGGAAATTTTGTACCTATTTTCACCAAACCATAGAATCAATCCCAAGCATATATTCTTGATTCTTTATTATATGAGCCATCAATTCATTCCATAAATCCATACACTCTACTAAAATGCGTCATTGGTATGAAGCCATGAACAAGGAATATGAATCCTTCATGAAGAATTTTACTTGGGATCTCTTCCACCTACCTACTAAATGAAAGGTTGTAAAATCAAAATGGGTTTATTACATTCAAGATTCATTATGATGGTGCCATTTTTCATTACAAAGCATGCTTGGTAGCTTAAGGCCAAACCCAATGTTATAACATTCATTATGATAAAACCTATTTTTCTATTATTCAACATGAGTCCATTTGAACAATATTTGAATTGGCTACTACCCGTGACATGGATATCATTTAATATGACATCAAAATGACATTTTTATATGGTGATCTGCTTGAAGAAACTTTCATGGGGCAACTTTCAAGTTAAACCAAACTTAAGAAATAAATTTTTTTTTGCCATCTTCACAAAAACATTTATTGGCTTTGTTAGGTTATTCAACAATGGAACCTAAAGTTTGATTTCTTTCTAACCAAGTATAACCTTGTTGCAAGTGATGGAGATCCTTGTGTTTACCATGATAACAAATGCATTGACGTTATATATCATTGAGATTTTTGTCAATTTTGGAATTACATGTTCCATTAATGAGGCAAAGTTCATTTACCTTTGTCAACACTGTCAAATTACTCAAGGGTCCAATGATTACTATGTGGGATTTCAACTTCATCAATGGAAAAAGGTGTGAACAATTTTTTTTCGCTAGAGGTTTTGAATCTCTTAGAATGGTAGGCTCCTATCCTATGCCAACACGTATAAACCTTCGTATTCACCTACTAGTTGTTATAAATGAATATGAGACTTCAAATGTATTAGGTGCAAACACACTACGAGGGGGCCAACTTAAGCAATTTATTGACACGTGCATGAAAAATACACTTGCAAAATGTGTTGCATTTAATTTTGGGTTTCAGCTTTGATGTTTGGGTTTTATATTTTGATTTTCACAAAGTTAATGTTATCTAATATTATTTGAAAAAATAAATCAATTTAAAATATTAAATTCAAAGAATAATAGATGTATTTATGGTTTATGCAATATAATACAACCTTTTTTTTTTCTAAAAACACATTAGGCTTTGGTTTGAATTAGTCAATAAAAAAACATTTGAAATGAAATTCTACAAATGGCCCACTTTCCATATCTTCTCATCTTCCATTTGAAAGTAATTGTTTATCAAAATTTTAATTTATCACATAATTATGGTCATCACCTTAAAAAAACACCCAATTATGATCTGATATTTATCAAACTTTTCACATGACTCCCAAATTTATTCCAATCATATGGAATCACAATGTTTAATAGATGCAACAAATTTCAAAAAAATTAAAAAACATTTCAATCATTTCCTGACTATATTTTCATTTTTTAATACATTGTGACACATTATTTTGGCACAAATATGTTCTAATGTCATATCATATGCAATAAAAAAATGTAGTTTTTTTGGATTTGACTTCTTTGGGTTTTGACCTACGATAATATGAAAAAAAATTGTGAAAATGCTTTAGAATATAATGACATGGTTAAAGTTCAAACATGGGACCTTTGAAAAACGATACAATGTGACAACAATCTAGCCCCCTTCATAATGTGCTTTCACCCTACCTTACAAAGGGGGAATAAGCTCATTTATGTATGTTATGAACATAATTCACATTGAGATTGTTAGTTGCATAACCAAATTTGTTGATCAACCTACTACAATGCATTGAATATCAATGAATCAATATTTTTGCTACTTGCAAGGCACATCTAATTATGTCTTTTTTTATTGTAGTAAAGTGATAGAAAATATTCTAAGAGGTTAATTTTGAATTTGTAGGGGATCAAATCTTGTTTCAATTTTTTTCACAATTGTAAATGTTGCAATTACTTAGGTTAACAAACACCAAACTCGCATTTCTTTTTCAACCATAGACGCTAAATATGTTTCAATTTGTAAAGCCACCAAGGAAGCTATTTTGTGGTGTCAATTTTTTCTAGCATGGGTTATATTTAATTAGTTAAATCACTAAGGAAGTTTTTGGTTGTGTTGTCTTTTTTCCATCATGGGTGTTCCTCAAACTTTGCCAACACCTTTGCATTGCAATAACCAAAATGCCATTGATCTAGTCAAAGACTCGGAATTCCATTGCAAGACCAAGCATGTTGAATTACAATACCATTTCATTCATAAACGATATATTGCCAAGGCAATTGATTTGATATATGTTGCATCTACAAAGCAATTGGTTAATTTGCTTACCAAGTTTCTTATTGTTGATGAAAGTAAACACTTTCACAAGTTCATGGGACTTGCTTCTCAATCTTGTGTGCCTTTAAATGTTAGCAAGTAGTGGTAGACTATATCTATGATGTAGGGTGTAGTCATGCTAATAGGAGCCATTGTTGCCTATTTAGGGGATTGTCATTTGGGGAATATTCTAGGAATATTTTCAAAAAGTCTTCAATTTTAAAAACATATACTTAAAATTTCTTTGTAATTTTTAAAAAAGATTTGTGTTAAAAATTTGCCAAAAATATGTCATTTTTAAAGTTTTCAAAGTCCATTTATTGCTTAAAAACAATGGTTACATGGATATTACATTACTTGTGAAGGTCCAAATGTTAATGAAATATTTTTTTATTTTGGAAAATTTGTAAAGTAAGATATTAGATTCGATAATGTGCAAGAAATTCAACTTAATTCCAACCTAGAATTTGTAAAAATACTTTTTGGTGTAAAAAACACTAAATTTAATTATGGTTATGACTTCTTTTGGTTGCTATAAGCATGACTACACCTTGTATTCATTTTCATCAATGGGAAATTAATTTTGGTTAAATACCTTGTACTACAATCAATGTCATTCCTTGTAGTTTCAAAACAATTAACATTCATAAATTTTGTATTCACCAAATCCAGTTGCACCTTATAAATTATTACATTAAGTTCACACTAATTTGGAAATAATTTTTCCTCATCCAATCTCAAGGTGTTGACCAAGTTTGGCAAGTTATTGGATTTTGGTAGGTTCAAATCTAGGTTAGAAATTAGGTCATAAAGTCTTTAGATTGAAAGTTCAAAATTTTCTTGGAACCCATGTTAGAACATAATTGGAGTTGACCTACTATCAAAATTGAACTAGAATTTGATTACCTAGGCATTACCCCATTTAAAAAAAATTCAAGTTCTGTAGGTACATATGTATAATTTTATACAAAAACATTACAAGCTTGGCCCTATATTCTAGGCAAGTTATTGTATTAAATTTATCATACATAAATAATATTACATACTCTTTATTTTGACTTGTGTGTAATATTGAACAAATTACTATTGCATTTTTTTTTGGTTTAGTTGTGTGTAATGAAGATTGAACCAAACCTTGTCTTAAATCAACTTGGATTTAAATTATTTGTGACAATGATTAAAACTAAAGGTTTTTTAAATTCAAAGAATTGGTCTCAAGACCATACCAAAGGTTCCATTAAAAACAAAAAAAAAGTTAGAACCAAGATCAAAGGTTCTTTTTGAAATCAATAATTAAACAATACTAATGCTGACTTGATTCACATCACTTGATGTTTCATTGCACACACATAAAAATGATTCGAAAGGATTAATTAAACTTGCCATAACCCCTTCAAAACTTCACAAGTTTCACCTCCATGCATTTGGATTGGTAATTAATAACTTTCCTTTGTTTCATGTAAATTCCATATGTGACATAGTTACACATTTATTTTGGTCTACCTTATTGAAGATTCCATCAAAAAATGGGTTGGGAATCAAAACCAACAAAAAAAAGATGCCATATCAACATTGCGGTGGAGAAAGAGGAGGGGGAGATGGTGTTAGACAACCATCAACTCCATGTTTAATGGTAAAAAAGGTGCAACATGTTAGTAGGTTTCATGGAGAAGGAAATAAGTAGGTGTGAATAGATTTGTGGGTGGAGGGAGGTAGGTATGTTCATGCAACACACATAGAGACAAACATTGGTTACTTTTTTAACGTATGAAAGAAAAGATATGTAAGGAAATGAAGATCACAAGTCAATTTGATTGCATGAGTATTAAAAAATTTGTGAACCTTTTTTGACAACTTCAAATGGGTGCTTTCAAATTGGTTACAACATGTCATAATCTTAAACTCATGTCCGAAGTAGCTCCATAGTTTTTACACTATAAACCTTTCACAACACCCTTGGCAACCAAATCTTCAATCATGGAACTACTTTGGACATAAGTTTCAGCAGAAGTAGACGAAACTTATTCCCTTTCTTATCAAGTTTAAAATCATGTGATGGTCTACTTGAATATATCAATAGTAAATTTGATGGTTAAATTTATGAGAAAAAAATAACAAGTGACACTTCAACTTGAAACTAAATTATGTGCTTTCACATAATATCTTATGATTTCATCATTTTTGCAAGTTTCCCAATTATTGATGATTTTATTTTCTTCCATATCAATAACGACATCAAATAAAACACAATATATTTTGTATACCCTCTAAAGATAACATATAATCTAGGCATGTTTTCCCCCCCCAAAGTCAATTATATGTGTAAAACAAATGGACAACATTTTTTACATGAAACATTCAATGTCATGAAATTTACAGGGACATATAATATACAACCCAACTTGGAAAATCATCTAAAAACATGAAATGGGTTATGACATAACACCTTATCGTTAAAATGTTTTATTTTATTTGAAGATATTTTATTTTCCTTGAAGAAATGGGAAATGTACATTGGTAAGTTCATAAATATGGAATTTTTATTGAGATGGATGAGAGGGAATAGAAGGTAATTTAATGTTTTCAATCATGCTAGCTTTCAAAAATTACACATCAATAGTCCAAAAAGGTTGAAATGAAAATGAAAATGGATCTAAAATGATTAACGACCTTGATAGTAAAAAAACAAGAGACTTCGCAATTGAAATAAATCTTTGCATGTTTCACCTCCATTAGTTGACTAATTAATTTTTGAATTACATTGAATTATGAAATTTTCATGTATTTTTAATTAGATAATATACCCAATCACATAATTGGATTACAATGTTTATAATATTTGTTAAGATGTGCAAAAAATGATTTGATTAAATAATCCCATTTGTTGAATTGGGTTGAAAGATTCATGTGTCAATGTTAAACAAATAACATGTGACGCTACTCCAATTTTAGAAAAAAATTGAATGTAATTAAGGAGGTGAATTGTTGTAGATGGAAGATCCAAAACATCAAGCTTCAACTTACTTATTTGGGGGTATTTTAATTGAATATAATCACGATCTAGTCAAAGTGAGATGAAAGTGATGTGCAAAGGTTAAATACAAAGCACAACAAAATGTTGAAATAGTTTCAAAGAAAATGATTAAACTTAATCAATAATAAAATGATATGGATTGAACAAAAAGTTAAACCGTCATCTTTGTAGGGTAACCACACCGATCACCAAACAAACCCCCATCAACAAATGGTGTTAGGTTTAAGGTTCTCACATTCCAATGCATAAATGTTCACAAATTTAGAAGTATCCCAATGCATGGGATTTTATGTGTTTGGTGAAGGTCATGATTTAGGGCACATTTGTAGATTTTATAGTTCATCATGTTTGGCCAATGTTTCATAATGGGTGTTCTATTGTTTTAATTCAATGGACACATAATAACACAAGTCTACAAAAATATAAATGCATGGGGTTTTTGAGTGTTTAGTAATTGGCATTTACTTGTTTTGGTTCAATGCACACACAATAACACAAGTATGCAAAAATTTATATGCACGAAGTTTTAAATGTTTGGTAGTGGGTGTTTAATTTTTCTAATTCAATGCACACCAAATAACACAAATTTGCAAAAATCTATATATGCATGGGCTTTAAATGTTGAGTAAAGGTTTGATTTGATAACACGTACAACATCACCATAAAAGGTTGAACCCTAACTAATATGCAAAATTAGTTTTTGGGATGCAAGGTGCATTTATTTAATAAGGGATGCCAAAGTAAAAGTCCTTTTTCCAAAAATTACATGTGACATGTCGCATTCATATGTTGGTTTATAATCCTAAATTTTGTATTTTTCATGTTCAATTTACCATTGGGTGTTAAATATAAATATTTTTTCATTTGATTTTGATTTTATATCATGTATATTATGCATTCAGGTTCTCCAAATAAATATGAAGAAAATTTGTTAAACCTACATCCTCAAAATTTCATAAATTTTAGGGTCAAAAACACGTTTGAACCAATTTTGTTCAAATGTGTTGTTAGAAAATTTCTTCAATTCCAATTCCTTTTCTTTTTTAAATCATCAAATTTAGATCATGTCTAATTTTGAAAGGACTGATGGACATTTGACAAGGAAAAAGAATGTGTGGAAAAGAAAAGGGCTATCCATTCCAAAGGTTCAACATGCAAGATAATTCTCAATTTGCATCAAATTTTGAACCTTGAACATTTGTGGGTAATGGAGCCTATTCCAACTATTTTTCTGAAAATCCAAATTATTGTGCTCCCCTTTTGACTATTATATATATATATATATACAATCAACCTCTTAAGGTGACTCTTTTAACTATGTTTTCACACAAGATAAAGGTGAAAATAAAAGAAAAGTTTGTTAAATTTTTATATTATTGCTAAATATAGTTAAACATGTATTCACACAAGCAAGAAACAATGCAAAGGAAGTTTGTTGTCACAAATATCATTGTGCTTTAACTTCTTGTAGTTTAATATTCACACCCATAACTTTCACAACAACAAGAAACCAAAATTTGGAGTGGGAAATTTTTGCATATTCTTCCCATTTCATTGATATTACATGGGTGTCAAAAAAACATGTCATTCAAACATTTCATAATGTAAGTAATTAATTATATATTTTTGGTCTAATTCCAAAATGGACAAAAGGATACCTCTTGTGAGCCTTGACCACACCCACCCCCCCCCTCCCCCCTCCATCTTGAAGAAGCTATGACCAAGAGAAGTGAGAGGAATATGATGTTCAATGTGCCTTGCAAAAAGAATAGCAGGATAGACCAACTAGTTATGGGCAAGGAGTCCCACCTCACCTTACATTGACCACAATACAAAAACTAAGAAAAAACATAAAATCAATTTAATATTACATGTTTTAAAGGCAAATGGATGAATGAGTAGTTAGAGAGGAGGCCATGGATGTAATGGAAAGAGAGGTGATGTCCATGAAAAACATTAACATGCATTGGAACATACCATTGTCATCACTATTTGACCATGGCAATGGCAAGACCAAGAGCATTCACATGTGCATTTGAACACACAAATGCATGGTGCAATTGGGCATGTGGGTGAAATTTGGCATGGACATGAAAATGATCATTACATGAAATTAATACATATAGAAGATCTACCAAACCTTTCATACCCCCTAGCTTTATTGGGGAAATTACATAAAAACATTTTTTTTGTACAAACATTGCAAGATATCAATT
>Ga0209208_10004076_pt1 | contig 20830 bp, 16 predicted proteins | sample S1TSphfallax_3_FD_187694 | JGI IMG/M metagenome (GOLD analysis project Ga0209208, IMG submission 187694) | Host-associated microbial communities from peat moss isolated from Minnesota, USA - S1T2_Fd - Sphagnum fallax MG (SPAdes) (version 2) | ecosystem: Host-associated > Plants > Peat moss >...
TAGTGCATAACACATTATCAGGTCCTTGATAAGAGGGAAAGAGACCAACAAAACAAAACACAAAAAATGAACATGAAACTTTCCAAATGGAGATGAAAATTTGCACAAAAATGAAAAAAAATAAAATAAAAAATAAACTTTGATCACAAATTCTACTTATTAAAGTAATTCAAAATCTAGGAAAAAATGGAATAGTATTTGTAATGAAAAAGTGTGTGAATACAATTTACATATGAATTTGAATGAATTAAAACAATAGATTATATGTGTTGTAAATATTATTGAGAGTACAATTTATATTGTTTATTAGTATGCATAAAATAATTTTTAATAAATTATGTGCCTACCAACACTCTTGTTTTTTCCATTGCATTCATATTCAAAATCCTCAAAGAAAACCCCTAAACCTTGGACCTCTTTGTAAACACTTTTGATTTTCAAATTTCTTGTTTGAATTTCCATTAACTAACTTTGTGAATTGGTTGGTTTTCAAAGTCTCACCAAGTTGGTTTTCCTACAAAAAAACTTCAATAGCGAATTGTTTTCAAGCTGTGAATGTTCAAAGTTTCTAACAAAAAACCATGATATACCCATATCACTAGCTTGAGAATTGTCAAAGAATCATCTTTCCTTTAAAGAAATGCATCACACTAATTATAACCACTTGGACAAAATCATTCTACCAACAACAAAATTCATTTTGCACAAATAAAATTTTATACATTATTCCAAAAATGCAATTAAAACATTTGGAAATGTCTATGTTCAAACCAAATGAAACATTTAAAATACAACCCATACCAATAAAAACATTAACAAAAAATATATATTTGAAAACTTGTTTATATCACATTTATTTGAATGTCCACAATCTGATTTATCTATTGAATTAGTAAAATCATATGCCACAAATATATTTTAATTGAATGAATATGAAAAACAAACAATGGAAATTTTTACAACAAATATTGATAAACAAAGAACCGAAAATCATCATATGATGATATATGTTGGTGGTGTAATCAGAATGTGAAAAACAAAAGTGCTTAACATTATAAAGGAATATTTGAAATTAATGAGATTACATCCTACATTAAAAGTTGGTGCTTACATGACAAATGTTGCACTATTAATTAAAGGATCAAAAATCCATTTTCTGATTGGCCTTCCTTTCGGCAAATCAATTAATCCACATATTATCAAACCTTCATTAATTGATTGGATTAACATTCATCACCTAATAATATATGAAATATTGATGATTGGGTGGAATATGTTAATAGATATCCATCTCAAACTTGAAATACTAAAAACGATATTTTGTCATTCTAAGGTTTGAACATCATGGTCATGGGAAATTTTATGTCACTAGTTAATGATTTATCATTATATTTTTCAATCGTGCAACCAACGTTTTCATTTACTAAACAAACAAAAAAAACAATGATGGGAAAAAAAACCTTTGGGACAACTTTGTGTGTTTGAATAACATTATGTTGACACAACAATTGAAGCAAATAAAAGATGTGCAATATTTTAATATGTTCCAAAATATATGTAATATGTTTACAAAAAAATATTATTACATGTTACAAACATGTTTTCTCTCACAATTAAAAATCAACCTTTTGAAGCCTCCATAGGATATAACTATGTACATTGTACTTTGCAATGATCTAAAATATGTGATAAACCATTACACTTTGAATAAATTCAAACACAAATGTTATGTGCACAATTTTGGCTATATACAAATTTTTAAAAACCCTTTCAAAATGACATCCAAATCATGGTTAAACAAACCATACCCATAATCAAAAGTCACAACCTAGTTACATTTAAAAATTTGTAAAAAAGATTAAAAATTATACCCATGATTAGGACTAGTGAATGGAATAATTGGAGGTATTCCAAATTATTGTTCCCAATTGCGAGCATATACAATCCATAAACCAACACCTGCAATGTTCATAAATTTCAACACTTTCATACAAGAACACCCATCACCACCAAACATAGTATTAGATGGGCTCCCTAATTTTTTTTTGATAATTTAACCAATTTAAAAATCCATATGATACAAAAATCAAATTCGTGAATACAAAAATGTTCAAAATACAAAAATATCGACTTCCAATAATGCTTGGTTTTTGTTGGATTTCTTACAAAGCACAAATACAAACATTTGACCACCTCATAATAGACATTTAGAAAACACCAAATGGTAGAACATTAAATATACACAATATTTATGTAACTTTTTCATGATTACGCAATGTGCAAAATCTTGTAATATTTCTAGATGTTCAATTTGAAGACCTTGAAAAATCTATGTTACATAAAGATAATAAATTTTTCTTGACCATAAAAATGAATAACAGTAATTCAACAATAACATGTAAACCATTTCAAAATGAACATTGTAAGCCTTTTGATGCCATTCACTTTAATAACACTTCATATTGAATTGAAGAATATGGGTTTTATAGATACATAAAAATATATTGCTAGATCATACTGCATCGTTAACATATAAAAATGTATCAATAACATGCAAATGATATACAATAAACATTTCAAAACACAACAATATCAACAACATTCATACCTTGGGTTATACAAAAACATACATTACAAACATAAATGTTTGCAACATATTCACATCAATGACAAATACAAAACATTAGCTCTATTTTATCTACATGCAAATTATAACCAATGCATTATCTCAATCCCAATAAACCATCCAATAACAAAATTGCACTGTTCCATTTCATCTTCCCAATCAAGTTGCATGTGTGCCCTAGAAATGCAACATGATATTTTTTGTTATAGCTTATGAAATTGAAATATCATCCCAAATTTCAACATCAATTTTCAAAATATATAAAGTCACAAATGATAACTTGTACTAAAGATTGTTTATCAAATAATTTATTTACACCAAAACCAAAACATTAACTAATTTGTAAGACTTTTAAATGATACAAATCAATTGCGTATACAATTACTAACTATATTTAGTTTAATTTCAATTTTGGACAAACAAGATAAAATAAAATGTTTAAAAATTAGTAACACACCAAAAGCCATAAAAAATTGAACCCAACATCCTTCAAACCCTAAATGAAAGAAAACTATGTACACTTCATGAATGCATGTTCAACTATTTTATGATTGGATGAATGATAATTTTTTTATATATAATTACTTATAACCATTTTTTTGCCTAGGTTAATTTTAGGGGCATGAATCATGATAAATTTGTTTGGTCATGGTACAATCTCCCAAACCACAATGTCTCCCACCATAATCTTGTAATTGTTGGAAAGCTCTTCACAAGCAAGGGTGTATCAATTTAATTTTCACCTCAATTTAACAACATCGTCACTAGTAGTGTGTCACATAGCCCTAATAAATACATAAATAAATAAATAAATAAATCGCCACCTTAGTGCCAAATCCATTCATGTATTACAAATAGTCACCATAATTTGAACAAATCCATCACAATCGACACATGCATTGCCAAAATATGAAAATGCATATATTCTAGATTTAATGATATATACCCTCTTTTTACCAAATTCAAAAACCATATGATTTTGAAAAATATGATTTTGGCACATACAAAGGATTTTTTGGTGAAAAAAATGGCCCTAATTTGATAGATTTTGGAAAAATAAAATAAAATAAAATAAAATAGCCGGATTTCTACAACAGGATTTTCTGCTTTCATATCTAGTCTATAGCCAAATTTGGCTAAATCTTCAAGTGGATTATCGCCAGTTTGGCTACATCACAAAATTGAGGGGAAAAAAAAAACCCTGGTATGGGCAGCAGCAGCAAATGTGCGGAAAAAGTGCGAATTTCCCAAAAAAGAAAAAAGAAAAAAAAAAAGATTTGTTATGGACCAATGAGGAGGGGCAACAAACGAACTCATGACAGACAACAACCAATCAAAAATAGCCACGTGGAAAGTCCTCACTTGTCCTACAGGTGCAGATTTTAAAAAAATTATTAGAAAAAAGCGAACTAAACCACGTCATAGCTCACTACCTGAACCAATGAAACGCGGCCACGTAATCTAAATCGCCACGTAGGTTTTTTGACACCTCAAATTCAGCACCAGTCGGTACTGTCCCCCGCCCCCCCTCCCCGGGCCTCTAAAGGCACGATTCCACATCCCGAAATAAAAAAGAAGGCTGGAATCCAGATCCCGAGACCCAAGTCCCAACTACTTACCTTCAACTGAAAACGAGCAAAGCTTCCAACCCTAAACCCAACTAGGCTACACTGTGGTTTGTTTTTAACTACACTATGGTCTAAGAACCGCTGGTTCCGGTTATTAAGAACTGGATCCGAAATGGGATTGATTTTCAAAATGGGAATTGAGAACCGAATTCTATGTTTTCAAAGAACCGGACAAAGAACCGTTTTTACTTTTTCACATAATGAGAACCGCAGGTTCTTCACTTATAAAAGAAAACAAATGTCAAGAACCGCCCAACGCTGGTTTGTAGTTTGTAGTTTGATTCCAGATCCCGAAATGCGGGGGGCCAAAAAAAAAAGCACCCGCATCCAGATCCCGAGATCCAAGTCCCAAATACTTAGGTACCTTCAAATGAAGACGCTTGCGACACAAACCCTAATAAAGAAACGAAGTCAGTCGCGTGCTCACGTACAAGACCTATTGCTCCTCCGAGAGTCTTCCTTTTGCAAATGGTTTGGACGCGGATTCGGGAGTTGAGACGAGATTTGTGAGTTGCAATCGGGCAATTTGCACTTGCAATCAGCCCACTTTGCATTTGCAATGCGCGCAAAAGTAGTCTCCGGAATGGGTTCTGTGCGATTATGTTTCGTCTTGTTGGTGGCGCTGGTGATGGTGGTAGCAATTGCGGTACCATCGAGAGGGGCGGTGATGAGCATCGATTTGGGTTCGGAATGGGTGAAAGTGGCGGTCGTGAATCTGAAGGCAGGGCAAAGTCCGATCGCCATCGCTATCAATGAGATGAGTAAGCGGAAATCCCCGGCGCTTGTAGCATTCAGCAATGGAGAGCGTCTGCTGGCTGAGGAAGCCGCAGGCATCGTTGCAAGGTACCCGGAGAGAGTGTACTCTGGTGTACGAGAGATGCTTGCAAAGCCCAAGCAGGCGGTGCAGGAGCAGCTGGAAGCGAATCACCTTCCTTACAATGTGGTGGCGGATTCCAGGGGTCGAGCTAGCATACGAATCCATGATGGGTCGGCGAGTTATAGCTCCGAGGATTTCGTGGCCATGCTCTTGACCTACGCGCGTCATCTCGCGGAAGCCCATAGCAAAGCCGTGGTGAAGGACGCCGTCATACTCGTGCCGCCTTACTTCGGCCAGGCGGAGCGGCAATCCCTCTTGGATTCGGCTCAGATTGCAGGGATCAGTGTGTTGTCGCTTGTCAACGAGCATTCCGGTGCGGCTTTGCAGTATGGTATCGACAAGGATTTCACTGATGGGTCTCGAGATGTTGTGTTCTATGACATGGGTGCTAACAGTGTGTACGCGGCCGTTGTTCATTTCTCGGCGTACCCAGGGAAGGACCGGGGCAAGAATGTCACGTTCCAGCAATTCCAGGTGAGTGCAAATAATAAAGGGAGAGATGCATAAGTGCAGAAAAAACAAGAATACCCACAATTAACAGTAGAACCTGATCTCTCACATTTGCAAAGAATGCCACAAATGCCAATAGAACTCAATTTCTCGCATTGTGAAGAATTTCACAAGTGCTGATAGATCTCAATTTCTAGCATTGCCAAGAATGTTACAAGTGCCAATAGATCTCGATTTCTAGGAGTTCCGAGAATGTCACAAGTGCCAATAGATCTCAATTTCTAGTATTGTCAAGAATGTCACAAGTGCCCATACGACTCTTTTTTTTCTGACCCATCATCTAATGGCACTGCCAGATGATGTGTGATAGCTCAACATATTCTCTGCTCATCCTGAGGAGATGAGATTTCTTGAGTACATTTTGCGGTGCTGCCTTTCCTTCAGATTATTAATTTACTGTGCATGTTTTCAACCACGAGAGCCATGTGAGAATTGGGAGATATTGCAGGATATGGCACTAAAGGATTTCAGCTCCTCTTGGTGGAGTGGATCGATGATCATTTGTGGGTTTTTAAGGTTTAGGGTTATGGTTGGTCCAGGTGACAGGGGTGCGGTGGGATCCATCGATCGGAGGGCAGACTATGGAGATGCGCTTAGTGGACTACTTTGCTGATGAGTTCAGAAATCAGACTGGGATAGATATTCGCAACAACCCCAAGGCAATGGCCAAGCTCAAAAAGCAAGTGAAGCGCACCAAGCACATTCTTAGTGCTAACACTGAGGCTCCCTTGTCAGTTGAGGCTCTACACGAAGACGTAGACTTCAGGTGCAGTCTCACTTATCGTCTTTTTGTCACCTTAGAATTTCCATTTTCTTCCTTCTAATTTGTTCAATGAATGTCAGAGGAAATGTGGAGGACTGGACTTTTTTGCCTGCTAAAGAGCTGAGGGGGTCATTTGATGCTGAATGTGTTTCTTCAGGTCTGTTGAGGGTTTTAGTAGTTGAAGTCCTCAAGGTCTTGAATCACTCAAGAGCTGACAAACCTCCTCCCTTGCTATCACAATCTTTTGATTTCTCAACTCTTTATACCAAGATCAATTCATCAGATTTGGAAGCTAGAATGAAAGTCCTGGTCAATAAAGTTTTTGATAAGATGTGTTAGTCCCATTGTTTCAGCTTTTTTTGTTGGTTCAAAGTTTTCGATTGCATTTCTCTCTCCTTTCTTCCATGTTTCCATTCCTTCCTTTTCCTTTTCGTATTTCTGTCTCTTCTTGGGTTTTTGGGTCTTTTCCTTCCCTTTTAGGTATTGTTGAGCTTGCCAGCATCATGCTAAGTTTTCCACTATCACTGGTCTTGTGACAGAAATTCAGCATGATGGTAAATGTTTGACAATAGCTTCCACCCATTGCCTGGAACTGACAAAGTCAGTTGAGATGTTATGGTAGGTAGTCAATACCATACATGTTGCTGCAGCTTGCTCATGAAGGTCCCTTAAGATGTTACAACTGTCACTGCTATTTGAACCGCTCATCAGTTTTTTTTAGGCCTTGTTTTTCCTTTCTTGAGGGTTGGGTCTTGTCCCTTTTGCTGTTTGTTTTTATGTTCTTTGCCAGATCTCAAATATCCATAACCTTAACATCTGGTCATCTCTCAATTCTTTTTAGTTTCACTTCAATCATAAGGAAAGGGAAACTCTCAGTATGTATAAAGATATTCAAGTCTGGTTCTAGGGGCTTGTTTGTCTTCGTCTAAGTTAGAATACGATCTTGAGCAAGCTAATTTCCCAAGCCATACGCAACAGACATAACTGGTTGATGGGCATCATCTGGGGTGGCAAAATCACAGGAGCTCAATCACCAGGGAGAAGTTTGAGGAGGTGTGTGGTGACCTCTGGGAGCGTGCATTGGTACCACTACAGCAAGTGTTAGCTGATACAGGCATAACATTGTCACAGTTACATGCTGTGGAACTCATTGGTGGTGCTACTCGGGTTCCAAAGCTCCAGGTGAGCAGCTTTCCCCTTGTTTCTCACCTTACAAGGACAGGTAAATGTGCCCACCTAGGGGTGAAAAGAGATTAGAGTCACAACACCTTGGTGATGCAAATAGTATTTGTCATCTGATTGCAGTGGCTTGCACGACCTCTGCAAGGTTGTGGGTCTGCTACTTGTTTCAACAACTCCTGATTGTTTCCTCTATAATGTACACTCCCAACAGGATTGAATGGTGTACTGTGTTCTTATTCTATAAACTTTGTATAAGGAGTGTGAGGCTAACATGGATGAATGCAAGGGTGCAGGCAGTTCTTGGAGCATATGTGGGAAAGCAAGGGCTGGATAGGCATCTGGATGCAGATGAGGCAGTTTCATTGGGGGCAGCACTGCAAGCAGCAAACCTGAGTGATGGGTTCAAACTTAACCGGAAAATAGGCATGGTGGATGGCTCCACTTATGGCATAGTCATCAAAATGGATGGGGCAACTCTGGAGTCTGAAGATCAGAAATTGTTGGTGCCACGAATGAAGAAGCTGCCAAGTAAGGTAAGCACCCCAGGATTACCCAATGCACTTGAGCAGAGTTGGCAAGTTTGAAAGTTACTGACTGCAAATTGATGTGTGTTGTCATCCTACTTGAACTGTGTTGCAAAGGATGGTACCCATGTATTTCATTGTTTTCTGGGGACTGTGCAGCTGTTCAGGTCACTGAAGAATCAGAAGCAGGACTTCAAATGTACACTGAAGTATGATGAGACAGATGTGTTGCCACCCAGTTCTGCATCCCCAGTCATTGCAAAATATGAAATTTCTGGGGTTGCTGAGGCTGCAGCTAAGTATGTCTTTTTCTGTTTCTTATCCACTATTTCCCACCAGTTATAATCAGCCCACTCCTGTACACCCATATTTTGGAACATCAATAGATGTGCTAGTTTAGAGTATGCAACCAGTTGATGATATTGTGCATCCACAGTTGTTTTTGCAGTTATTAGAATCACTTCTGACACATGAACTCACAGGTTTGTAGGTCAAGATTACCTTTAGGGTTTAGGGTTTAGGGCTTATTTCCAACATCCTACAGTTGAGAGGCAGCATTGGCAGTCTGACAATTCGGTAAAACTTTCATGCTGATATGACTTACTCTGTGTCAATAATGCTTGAAACAGATATGCAAGTCACAATTTGTCGGCCCCTATCAAGACCAACCTCCACTTTTCACTCAGCCGTAGTGGGCTGGTACATTTGGACAAGGCAGAGACAGTGGTGGAGATTTCAGAGTGGGTGGATGTACCTGTTCTTGAAAGCAATAGCACATCATTGCCCTCCAATGATACCTCTGAAGTGGGAGGGATTGGACAGCAATCCAGTGAAACAGATTCTGATGATGCTAATGTTACCTCAGCAACAGAAAATGTGAAGCCCACAATGAAGCAGAAGCTAAGGAAAAGAACCATCCGAATTCCACTCAAGGCAAGTACGGTGAACAGTAGTTCATTTCCTTGAAGTTGGTCCTTTTGCATACTGTGGAGAAGGCGATCTGTGGGTTGAGTTCCATAGTACTTGTATCTCTACAAGGTCAATTTGAAACTGTCACCTACTTTGGTCATTCATGTCAGCTTTGGTATCCATTTTTGTTAGGAGGCAGTGGTGATTACCACTCAAGATTAATGTGGACTTTGTGCAGATTAATGATGTGACAGAGGGGCGTCTAACAGAAAGCTCCTTAGCAACATCAGCTCTTCAACTTGAGAAGCTGAATCTGCAGGATGCTGAGAAGAGACAGACTGCTGAGGCAAAGAACAGCTTGGAATCATATATATATGCCACCAAGGACAAGGTACATTGTCAAAGAGAAGTGAAATAGTTGGGTTCTATTGCATCTCATTTTTGCAATCTCCGGTAGGATCTGTAGTTCCAGCCTGCAGATTTTACTTAGGGGCTGGAATTGTGCAATGATGGGGCTAACTGTTAGGCATGCTTGCTGATATGAGTAGAAGAACCTTGCTGTTCTGGCCTTACATATTTCAGTGCAAATAATCAAGTCATTGTTTTGCAGTTGGAATCACTGGAGGATCTGGAGAAGGTATCTAGTGAGCAGCAGCGGGATGCTTTGCATGTGGAGCTTGGTGAGGTTAGTGTGGATGGTTGATGGCATCAAATCATGTAGGCCAATAGTGCATGGATCTATTTGGATTTAGTGCCAGATATCTTGATCCGTTTGGACCCTTGCATCTTGGTTTGATAATAGCAGCTGACTTTGGGCATGCAGGCAGAAGATTGGTTATACACAGATGGAGAACATGCCACAGCAGCAGAATTTACAATGCGTCTTCAGGCCCTTGAGTCATCAGTGAAACCCATATTTTTCAGGTATTTAATCATAGCATGTCGTCTTTTGCATTGAGTGGTCATCTAACTGATACATGCTTACCCTCTCTGCCTCTTTTTATCATGAGTGAAGCATGTTCAAGTTTTAATCTGATCATGTTGAGCTGTATTTTGAAGATGGCTAGCATGATGCCTGTAGTTTCCACCCTTTCGGCAGCCTCATTCTGGCATTCGCCCATCATTTCAGGCTCATATTCTCTGCAGTTATCCTTTCATTAGCTGTGTGACAGTATATTTCCCTGCCAGTCATTGACAATGAGCCTTGTCCACTCATGCAATCTTAAAGTTAATTGTGCTACTGTGGGGTTGGAGTTTTGCAGACTACAGGAACTGACATCTAGACCAAGTGCAGTACAGGAGGCCCGTACATATCTTGAGGATATAAAGCAGGTGCTGTCTCTCTTGTGAACATCGAGCAAGGATAGTTTCCAAATGGTGTTTTGAGAACCTGAGATCAATGGGTAGAGTGACAAGCCAAGTATGATAAAAGATCACACTGATGAAAAATTACTTTGAACATCCTCAAAATGGTTATCTGATCATGTCTGACACATTGCAGGTACTGCAAGGATGGGAGACACGTAAGCCTTGGCTGTCAGCAAAGAGCATAGAAGAGGTGGGTGAATTTGAGGTGTAAACATAGACCAGCCCACTTTATGCGTTTCATTATGACTATAGGCGTTGTTTCAAATCTCTTTGGTGTCAGCAAAGAGATTTGAGGGGACATCAAACATCTGGGTTGTCCTGGATTCTCAGTTTTGCCCACAGTTTTGAGCAAATTATCAAATCTATTTACACCCACTGTCAGGAGCTGATGAAGTCAGTGAGGAGTAATGGTAGCTAGACCCTGCCAATCATGATGAAGGTCATGGTGTAGTACTTTGCAAGTGACATCCACAAGGTTATAAGCAAACTCATTCTTGTTGTGATTGTTTTGGTTTAGCCAGAACTGACATATCCATTACCGTCAAGTGTTATTGTGGAGTTTTCTCTGCAATCTCAGAGATATTCTGGGTGGCTCAAATTGGATGTGCTGCATCCAAGTACTTGCCAGTTGTGTACTTAAAGAATATCTTCAATGTGCAGGAGGCCATAACCACTACCCTGTATGCCTCGGGCCTAGCTGCTTTGTTGACAGGGGCAAGCTAAAATGAAACAAAGCTTATCCTGATCTGCTTGTTGCAGCTTGAATGAGGATACTGTTGACTTGTATTGTCTATGTCTTCAGTGCTAGCCAACATGATTATTGAACTTCCTTTTGCCCCTTGTGAATGCAACAGAAACTCAGGATGCAGATTTTTGTATAATTGTTTGCCTGAAATTTCAGATTGTTATCTACTTGTCTACACCACATCAGTTGCTGATGAAGTCAGTAGCATAATGGCAGCTAGTCACTGTTATTGATGATGAAGGTGATGGTCTGATACTTTGCAGGTGCACAAGGGTATGAACACTCATTCTTTTTGTTTTTGTCTTGATTTGGCCAGAGCTGACATAGAGGTTACTTACAGAAGTTACCTTCAAAATGTTGTATAGTTTTCACTGCAATCTCCTCGAGATGTCCTTGATTTGAAGCCAGGTCTAATGAGAGGAAATGGATACAGGTGCACACAGAGTTGAAGACAGTCCAAGGGTGGTTGGACACTGTGGAACTCAGACAACAAAAGTAAGCCCATGTTCCAATCTTCCATTTATGTTAGTTCTGTTGGCTCTGCTGTGCAAGAGGGGGTGTCAGAGTTTGCTAATACTGAGTAAGCTTGAATGCAGAACTCCTGGTGATGTGGAGCCAGCATTTACATCTGATGACGTCTTTGCAAGAACAGAGAAAATCAGAGAGCAGGTACCATAGTAGTGATGGAATTTTTCTGCCTGTTTGATCTTTGAAGAGTTAGTATCATATGCCCAGTGCTATCCAACGTTGTAGCATAGCTAGAAAAGGGAGGCAGTGATCTCACAGAAGTTGCATTGTTGTTGGTCAGGTTACTAAACTGGAACGGATTCCTAAACCCAAAGCAGAAAAACCCGCCAACACAAGCAGCACAGATGGAGGCTCAAGCAGTGATAGCAGTGAGAAAAGCACTGCTGAAGATGAGAAACTTGAGGAGCAACATGTAGAGGAGAATGGGGATTCTGAACAGGAGGAGGGTGTGGACCAAGCAGGCCATGACGAATTGTAAATCTGCATGAGTTCTTGCTCTCTAGGCCAGGAGACAAGCTGCAGCCTCTCTCTTTGCATTCTAAGAGAAAAATTTGAGGCTTTTTTGGCAGTCTACTAGATGTTTCTGGGACGGGACAATCTTGTCCCACCAAACTGATTAAAGATCCATGTGAGACTTGTGAAACCCCTAGGTAAGGTGCAATTTGTGTCCAACCACTACTACTAAATGCCCACCAAAAGCAGACATGAGATTCATTTTATTTTAGTTATATCCACATGAGACACAGTCCAGTTGATGGCATCAAGAGTTAGCAATTAGCTTCTTTTCACTGCAGCTGGTTCCATCTCTTTTGATGGACATACTTCTTGATGCTACGATCTCTACTTGGTGTTGTTGAAAAGGTGCATCGAAGATCAACCACTAGCTTTTGAGCTCTTGCAGTACTTTGGAATCAGCCTGTTCAATCATGGTAGTTCAATGCCACAGAGCCAGGAGCTGAGCACATTGAAGCCAGTTAGCAACATTTGAACATATAGCTTCTTTTTGTTTTGATCCACCATCCATATCCAACAGACACCCAAGGTGTAGATCTCTGTTCACTTGTGCACATGAAGGTTAGAAGCAATGGGAAGACTTACCCATAGTGCCAGCTAGTGTAGGAGACATAGATAATAAAAAAAAGGTTAAGAGTAACAACATTCAAGCACAGCAAGTTTGTGAGGGTAATCACCATCTTAGCCTTCTCTTTTACAATAACAATGAATGTATACAACCACACTGCTCTCTTGCACCCCACACGCCATTACAGACTACAATGCAGTATACTGACAACACTTTCACTGTAATTGCTGCCTGCACTTCAGCAATGTGATGACTGTACTCATCCCATTTGTAATGGGCTGTCTAAATGCTTTCATGGGATGATAATGAGGATCCTAGGCATCTTCACTTTTGCTAGGCGGATTGCCTCACATCTCAAACAGTCACAACCAAGACTGGAACTCATAAGTTACAGATCGCTAACCACAACCTCATTGAATCTATGCCAAGGCACCCACTTCAACTTTATGTACAACTTGACTTGAACATGGCATTTAGGCAAAATCCCTCACATTCTCCAGAGGTGATATTGTGGACTATTGACATTGATCTTTACCTATCTCTATATCACAAAACTCACCTGCAATTGTGTCTCCTTCTCTTCCTGCTATGGACTACATGAATTTTAGAAGGAGCTGTGGATAGAGATGATCGCAGTCACAAGATGAACACCAGAGTTGAAAGAACACCCCTATTTTGCCATGTCATCCTGCCTGGCAGGTCGCTTCAAGGTACGTTTCCATATCCCCTCTTGCTTTGGTATGAACATATCATCCTCACCAGCCTGCTAACTCACCAAAAAGCATAACCAAGTGCAGCCCAAATAAGCAGCAGGCAGCAATAGTAGCATAACAGAGAAGGAGACCATGCCTAAGTATGAGAAACAAATCGCATGACAACATGCCACTAACTTGATGTGGAGATTTTCATCCACTTGTTCCCGCTCCACGCTGCATTTCTTCATAACCTAAACTGAGAATGAACTTGTCTGCATTGCTGACAAGCACAATGTCTGCATCTGGAGGAATCCAAGATGACTCACAAACAAACAACTCAATGCAACCCATTACCATGATTCTTACACTTGACCAACAACGGTAACACACAAATCATCAGAACATAGGATGACAATGGATAAAGCCCCAATGCTGGAAGCATGAGCACCATTAAGGAAGGAAAATTTTACAAGAGACGAATGATAATATCTCAAACCAGTGAAGAAAAACACCCAAAGGAGTTGCAATACACAGAACAATGGACACCAACTAAGCAAGAAAAGAGTACAATTGGACAATATCCATGGGACTGTAGAGTACACTCCACAAAGACACTTTGAACATAACCATACTTGGTTATTGTACTTGGGTGCAGTAGATCTGCAATAGCCACTGGAAAGAATATCCAGGAGATCATAAAAATTCCACAAAATCACTTGTTTCGATAATTACATGTTCAATTTGGATTTGGCAAGAATATGTTAACATATATTTCATACTCAACAGAGTAATAGGCTCTAAATCGCCTAGTATCATACTAGAAATAACTTGTATTTCTAGTATGAAGAGACACTGGATCACAGAGAAAAGTATGTTCTTCCCAGGTCTTTGACCCAAACAACCAAGTTTCTCACAGCCAACCAGTCAGAGAACAACACAAAGGCCTCTATTTGACCAGCTACAAACTTTTGTGACAGGTGAATTTATTATCAGATTTGATCAACTAGACTAACCTTGTTGGAAGTCATTGCCACTTGGTTCACCCTCAGGATAGATTGTGTCAGTCTTCTAGTCAAGCCTCCTTGCTGCACATCTGCAACCTTTGGCACGAGACATTCTGCAGATGCTTGATGTTGTGACTGACCTGAAACAGATGGTGACCAGACTGGAACTGCCCCACTCTCACTTTCAGCATGCCCACCAGCACCTACAGATTCAGCGGTGGAATTCAAATCCAAATCCAGACTTGGTACAGCAGCCTGGCCAGTCTCAGGCCTGGCTACAATATCTGGAACATGACCTTCACAAGGATTTGTAATCCCAACCATTGAAGTGCCTGCTGATGCATATGGAACAGGTGGAGGCATTGTGGCTGTGGCTTCCACAATGTCCTCTTCAATGGGTGTACTTTGGTGGAGGATGGATGCAGCAGCTTGCCGTTGAGATTTAGTAGGTAGATCTGGCACAAGCTGGTCTATATGGGAGCTGCCTGAGTGAGATGAAAGTTGCCTAACAACCACTCTATGTACATCCATTCTTTCATGGGATGGGCCTCCTGTACCTGGAACTTCGGTGGTTTCCCCAAGTCCCTCTTCCAGACCATTTGCAAGGGCAGCTTTCAAGGCTGTCTCTCTTTCCCACATTTCTGTGAGTGAAGCTTGAAGCCTCTCCCTGGCAACTCCTATTTCCACTATAGGCCTGGGATAATTTGTTCCTAACTCAACCCCAGCAGCTCGAAGTGCACTCAGAGGAGCATCCCATGGATGGTGTATCCACTCAATTGGTAATCTACTAAGCTCTGGCAACCACCGTCGCACATATTCACCATTTGGGTCAAACCTATATCCTTCAACCTGATGGACTACCAAGTAACCACATCAGTGTGCTGGCAGAACAATAGGAAATGATAACAAGAACACAAGACTGCAAACTGAATCAGACAGGGTAACCTGAGCACAACATCCTTTTACACAGATAGCTTTACTGTTTGAGAACTGCCATTTTGCAATTGGCAACAACAACAAGGGCATATCCTGACAACAACAATACCTGAGGATTATCCATTCGATCCAGTTCATGACCATCTGGTAAGCTGCCAGATATATATTGCCAACCAAGTACATCACACTCTAAGTCCGCATCCAACAGGGTGTCCCAGAAATACTTCATTCCCCACCTCCAAGGCAGCTGCAAAAACTTAACACAAAAGCTTGAAACTACAACTCGTATTCGGTTGTGCAACCAACCAGTGGCCCAAAGCTCTCGCATTCCAGCATCCACCAATGGGTACCCTGTACGCCCTTGCCTCCATGCCTTGAAATAACCCTCATCCAGATGCCATGGGAATGACTTCAAGTTGGCAAGCAGAGATCTCTCATGTGTGAAAGGGAAGTGGAAACTCAGATATCTGGAGTACTCTCGAAATCCAATTGACCTCAAAAAGAAGGTCACATTTCGCTCCCCCACAGCACTACCCTCCCTGGTCCAAGCCACTTGCTTTGTGCGAACCTCATAAAAAAGCTTTCGCACACTCAACTCCCCAAAATGCAGGTGGGGTGACAGGAGTGACGTGGTCACACCATCTACTTTCTGCCAATCAGCAGCATACTCAAGGAAAGGCCCATGAAGAAATGCATCCAGTGACTTGTTGGCATAACTCCACCCAGGATGCCATGCCCTTGCCAAGAGGGCATTGCTCCTTTTCTCAGATGAGTCTTCCAGACCCAGCTCCTCAGCTGAGCAACTCAAAATTTTGCCTGAAAAATATGTTGGTTGTCAGTATGGTCATTGATATACTTCCTGCCCTTTCACCAATCAATAAACAACCATACTCCAACAAGGTACAAGGCACAGACAGTCAAGCTTCAGGACCCATCCAAAATCATGACGGAGACAGATTTGTACTGTTGAGCACATAGTTTGATCACAGCTACACAAAAAAGAACTCTGAGAAGAAGACAGGAGCAGACAAATCTACATTAAACATATAGCTATATAAACAAAGTACAAGCCCAAAATTTCTCCCAAAGGCTGGACTCACCTATTGGTCCTGTCAATCGCCTTGGCGGTAAATGTGGAGCCTCGGGCTCAAATGGCATATTAAGACACTTCTGCCAGTAAGCATTGAATGTAGTAAATGCTTGCCCTTCATCATCATATACTTCCCAAGGCTCATTCAGCAAATCCCCATTGGATGTATGGACAGAGATTCCATGCTCAGCCAAACCTTGCTTTACACTATGATCCCTCACAAGGGAAACAGGATCTGCAAACCAAAAATCTGACGATCATCCAGGCTGGGCTTCTTGAGGAATACCCAAGACTATTTTAGCAACAATTACATGCTCAAGATACCTAGTGTATGAAGAAAAGCAGAGCACCAACATCATTGCAGACTCCCTCAGCAGCATAACATATTCATTCAAGCAAGCAGAATCTCCTCCCCCATCAAAGATATATCATGCAACTGGGAACTCTCTTTTGCAAAAATGGATGGCAAAGTGCTTTTGCCATCTTCCACTTACTGTTGCTACTTCTCTGTGAGTGGACACTCTGAAACTGATGCTGAACATGTTGCAAAAAACACTCTTGGAAAACTTGAAATGTGTTGAGGTCCAAAGTCCAAAGCTGCAGAGAGAGAGACACACACACAGAGACGAGAGAGAGAGAGAGAGAGAGAGGAGGACAGGATCACCCCTGGAAGATGATGAGTCGACTCACCATAGAGATGATTGAGGAACACCTGAGTAGCTCCGGTTGCTTCAACAATGTCTAGAAGCACGCTCAGTGTGTTGTGCGGCGCCTTTCTCATGATCAAAGGAGAGCCCAAGTTGGTGAGAGAAGCGTGCAGATGCATCAAGCTTTGCTTGAGCCACCATCTGGAGACGCGGCCGGGATGGAACTGTCCGTCTTCCGCTGGACACCATATGAACACAGGGATCACGGATCCTACTCTTGCGGCTGCAACTAGAGCCGGATTATCCTCCAGGCGAAGATCTCTTCTGAACCAAACTATGGAACATGCTCCTGTTCCTGCTGCTGCTGCCATCCTCAGAGCTTGCTTTCCACACGCTTATTCTTCACAACTGCTTCTGGCCATCAAAGAACTTCAATTCAAACGGAATCTACTGCAAAGCTTATCATGATGATCTCGAGCCTGCTGCTCTTTGATTCTTTCAGCTTCTTCGTATCCTTCTTTTGTTGCTGCATGCCGCAGCAAGCGACATGATCATGTCTCAACCCGATCCAATAATTTTGCGGCATCCCTACATTTGCGGCCTGGCGGAGTACGCGACAAAAGATCAGGCTTCTCCTCTAAATAGTAAAGAGCCGGTAGACTTGCTGCAGTCGTCTGCAAAGTCTCGCCTCTCGATCGATCTACGTTCTCTTGCAGCAAGCATGAAGTCGAGCAAACATCCGTCCTTCCTCCTCCTGCAGCCGTCCTGCATGGCCATTAGTCTATTATGACTGCATTCGAGCTCAGTAATTAGCTAGTAACCATGATGACAGACAGCCGCGCCTCCAGCGTCGCGGAGCAGGCTTCAGAAGAATCTGTTGTCGTTTTTCTATCTTAATCTCACAAGCTTCACTAAGGATGAGTTATCTACTCCATTAAGTTGTGATACTGCAAGCTCGAACACTTGAACTAAGTCCGATTTGCCTGCGGGTACGCCCCGTGCCAGCGATCCTCTCTTTCACCAGCTAGTTCCTTTACTTCCGAACCGGATAAGAAGCTGCCACGAGACTCAAAACGCGATCTCAACCACGGGTTACAGTTTCAAAGACAATTAGAAAGCAGCAACATGTAAGAAGATTTTCCATAATCATTGCTCTGCAAGCTCTGCAGGCAGGGCCGCAGGTCTACAGCACTACCACCGCCGCGCTGCAGATGACTGCCACAGCGCCATAAACGGCAAAAACCAGAAAAAGAAAAAGAAAAGAAAATAGAGATCCAAAAACCGGAGCGGGGAGGACAAAATGAGCCGAATATATCGTGAGGCCGTTTCCCGCAACGATTCTGCAACGAAGCTAAACAGAAGAGACAAAACAAACGAGTGGGCAACGCACAGCGAAGTTGTTGTGTGTCCGACGTAGCGAGCACGCGCGCGCGCCCTGCCCCCTCTCCCCTCTCACCTCTTCTCTTCTCTTCTCTTCTCAGCCGACGAGGTGCGAGAGACGAGTTTAAGGCGTAAACTTGCGATTAGTAAGTTCTTAAACAAAAAATTAGTGAGAAATTAGTGAATGACCGCGATTCGGATTCCGTGGCCCGCCAGAATTTGGACGGAGCGATGGATGATATCCATGCCCGACAGCAGTCTCCACGTGGCAGAAAGTCGGTGGTCGACATCCTAATTCGACCAATGGTGGCTCGGCTATGTCCATCCTCCATTCCGTCGCTGGGGTCCACCAATGGATACGTATCCGTATACAGTCATCTATACGTACGAATTACGTATACAAACTTCTCAACTACTGCTTGGAAGTGCCTCTCTGTTCTCACACTTTGGATAAACTGCTTTATCCTTTTTTTCACATTTTGAGTTATCCGTAAAGTCACCCTGTCTTTTGGTCCCTAGTTTTGGAACATGTAAAATCCCTGTTTAATCATGCCCCGCGCCAATTTTAGTCTAGCTGTAAAGTGAGCATGACTGGGTACCATTTAAAAATAAGGGGTCTGTCACACTCTGGCCTTGCCATTTACATTTTAAAAAGGATCTTAAGGCAAAAGAAGAATTATGGAAACTCAAATATTTCACCATGCAAAAATACAATCTTCAAAAAAATCCCCTAAGAAAACAAAAATCCTTCAAGATATTGTAACTCTATAATAACTAATCTCAAGTTTCAATAAACAAGTCAAAATATATTTTATCAAAAAAATTTATATAAAAATAGACCTATTGTTATTTAAGAGTCAAAATTTATATTCTATAAAATAATTGATGTCTGTCCGCAAATTTTTGATTCGATAACTCGTGATTGGCTGGAGCCTCCCCTTCCTTGAGAGCCCCAAGCCAAAAGTATTTGGCATATCTAAAACTTAGTTATTTACATTTTTTGCAACTATACTCTATAATGAATCTAAACACCATATCCTTTGCCTTGGTAGGCAAAGGCCAATAAAGAAATTGGGTGTCAGTTCACAAACATTTAAGTAGGATTCTATTCTGACAAGACTTTTGATTTTCAACCCAGGCTTCATCCCCAATTCTGAGTCTAGTTGTAAAAAGTGAGAGCCAAAACTGCAAAAAAAAGTTGAGTCTAGCTGTAAAAGTGAGCAAAACCTGGGGTACCGTTTTAATGAAACTGGGTGTCAGAGCACAAACAAGAGTTGTAGGATTTTATTCTCACAGGACTTTTGATCTCTCCAAGAAGACTGAGATCGGAAAGCAGGCAGTAAAAAAAGGCACACAGGTAAAAGGGCAATCTAAAACTCGGAGTGAAACTGAGGACCAATTTAGATGAGGAGACAGGAGGAACTTGGTTCTCTGATTTTTTGTGTTTTTTTTTTCCCCTGTGTACTATATATACTGTCTTCATCCTGTCTTTTGATTTCATCCACAGTTTTGGCAAAACTGTGGCCCAGTACCTCCACTTTGGGGGGTACTTTAGGTGTAGCTCTATCCTGGAATGTGTAAGGTGGAGGTCCACCTTAGGCCAAAGCTTTTGAGAGGCCTGATTCTGACACACATATCCTCTGTAACTAACTAATAAATAAGAAAACAAGGGGTGTGTGTCACACTTTGGCCTTGCCACTTTTACATTAAAAATTATCTTAAGAAAAAAAAGAAGAATTTATGGAAACTCAAATATTTCACCATACAAAAATATTATCTTCCAAAAAAAACCCTCTAAAAGAAACCAAAATCCTTCAAGATATCATAACTCTATAACTCTTCTCAAGTTTCAACACAAGCCAAAAATATCATCTTTCACAATTCCTCATATAAAAATAGGCCTATAATATACCTTGGGGCCAAAATCCATTAAGCTACTATACTACATAAATAGGCCTATAATATACCTTGGGGCCAAAATCCATTAAGCTACTATTACTCTATAATGAATCTAAACACAATCTAAGTGAACCTCTTAGGGTGAGTGGCATTCCATAATATGCACATGGGTCTAGAAGGGCAGGTTCCAAAGCATACCTTGGGGCGGGGTTAGAGAGGAAGAAAGGGATTTTTGTTTTTTTTTCCCCTTGTTCCCAATGTGTTCCCATCATGTTCCCAATAGCAACTCAGATTTATCCCATATGGTTTGCCCAAAGTTTAACTTTCATGTATATAAACTGAAAAAGGTGAGGGGCAAAATGTGAGCACATTTGTTTCTATTTTGCTATTGGGAGTTGAAAGAAGGTGCTTCCATTGGTGGGGTTAGTAGTACCCCAA
>Ga0209208_10004077_pt1 | contig 20824 bp, 16 predicted proteins | sample S1TSphfallax_3_FD_187694 | JGI IMG/M metagenome (GOLD analysis project Ga0209208, IMG submission 187694) | Host-associated microbial communities from peat moss isolated from Minnesota, USA - S1T2_Fd - Sphagnum fallax MG (SPAdes) (version 2) | ecosystem: Host-associated > Plants > Peat moss >...
AGGGCAAGGGGTTCCGAACGCTCTTGCGTAAGGCAAGCTATGACGTGTATCTGGTCGACGAGTTTCGTACCAGCTGCCGATGTAGCCACTGCGAGGAGCATGGTGAGTGTAAGACGTTCTTGGAGTGTGAGAACCCGAGACCGTACCGTACGGGACGCATCCTGCGTCATGGGCTTGTCAGGTGTAAGACCTGCCAACGTCTATGGAACCGGGATACGAACGCGTCCAGCAACATCTGGAGGGTAGCCGACAGCGCAATCAACGGGTTGCCTCGTCCCGAGCACCTCCGCAGAACAGTTCAGGCCAACTACACGGTTGGGAGTGATGCCAGCTCGCCGCGTCGAAGAACACGACGCGGTCCAAGCCCTTTACACAGACATGGCAAGGTCTAACGTTGCGGGTAAATCTTCAACGGTGTAAACGTTGGACAATGTACTTGACTTATTACAGATGAAGAATACTAACCTTGAGAATTGTAAGCACGAGTCTTCAGCTTTGATCACTTAGGCTCCAGTTTAGTCACAAACAAGCAATGTCATTAGTTTCATGGAATGAATTGAATCATGAGATGTAAGTTCCACCATGCTATATCACAAGAACAGGAAATGAATCCTGTATGTCTGAACTTATGCCCACTGACCAACACTTTTTCTTTTAACCATGCAAGCACAATTTCAATACTTCCTGGTACTGTCTGCACAAATAGTGTAGGGTCAATACTATTTACATGATAGTTGCTAGTACTTGACACTATCCCTTTGGCCCCACCCAATGGCACTGGTTACACTTCAAACCATTGTTCATGGGATTGACAAAAGGAGCTTCAGCTATTCTTCACTTCAAGCCAAAAGAATATTGAAATAGAGCATAACCTCAAATGCAAGGAAAGAGTTAAAAGGGTCACCACATTACCCATCCAATGAATTGCCTAAGAGCCCAGTGTTCAAACTATACATCAAGATGTTTCCTTTTGCAAACCCAGCCTCAAATTCCAAATTCACTGGCAGTAATGATAGTCATGGTAAGAATGTCTACATCTCTTCCACTTCAATACTGAAGCCACAAATGCACCACTTTGTCCTCATTCCCCTATCCTCATCATAGCTCTGATTTTCCTCTGGAAATTCATGAACATGTTGGGGATCTGTTGCAGATTTCTGCAGATCTACAGCCTCTTTGCTGTTGCTTCCCAACCTCCCTGTATTGACAGCTTCCTCACAATTTTGAACTGCACTACCTTCAACTAATTCCCTCCCATTCCTATATGATGGACCTGCACTTATTTGCATGTCTTTTTCTATCTTCTCTCTCGAATGTTCATGAGGTTTCTGAAATGCAGTTTCAATGGGAGCAGCTTCATAAGTGGCTCGCAAACGCTGGCGAGTTGCCACTGAATGCAGGAGCTGTCGCCACCTTGCCATTGCTTGGTCCACTCTCTTTCTCAGCAGCTCTGCATCCCTTTGCATCTCTGCTTGAAGGTAAGCCTGGGGTAATTCATCAAGATCTTGTTGTCAGTTTCTAGCAACCACCATAGCAAGCATAAGCATTGACAAGTTCGATACCCAATATCTTTGAAATTAAGTTAAACAGAGCACATCCAGTTGAACTTACTTCCATGAGCTTTTCCTTGAACTCTTCACACACCACAATGCCTTCATACACTGGAACTGATTTGCCCCTCCGAATTTCAAAGCCCACCATTGCAGGGGCAAAGTCTATCTTCAATCTTTGAGCCACAGGCACAAGACGAGGGAATCGCAGATGCACAGTACCTGGAGGTATGCATTTTTCTGACCATACATCCACCTGCCCACGCTCATTCTGGAAGGCAAAGAGGCAAACAGCCCACATCAGCCACTCTACCCAACGGCACGAGCAATACTGACACTTCTAATCACCTGACATTTAACAAAGCCATCCTCTGAGAGTTGGAGACAAACCCCAAATTGTGGCCTACAATGCAAACCCAATACCAGCAGTGGGTGCACTCATCATATCTGCCAGTACCTGGTTCATTACTATATATCATTATCTTTCTCAGGAGTCTTCCATTCACAATCGTCAAATCTTGCTATGACAAGCTCTGCCTAGCAACTTCTGGTACAATTGCCATAATGGATCTCACCCGAGGGACAATCCCTCCAACTGCACGAGCAGGCTGCCAGGCTTCTGTCTGCCATCTCCCAAACAATGCAGTCATGGATCTTGGGGTTGACCCTTCATCCAGATCCAGCTCAACCTCTGTGGTACCCTCTTTTGGAGTTGCTCGAGATTTCACAATCTGATATACCACATTCAAAACTTAGAAGGACTACCACCACTTGCTGACAAACCGCTTGATGCACCCTACTTTATACACAACCAAAGATATCATACCCGATCATCTCACAGATCTCTCTACCTATCAGATAATCACACCCTCCCCCAGGTAAAAGCATTCAATTCCAAAATCAGGACCATCCTAGTAGTGATCAAGCTGTATGCAAAATTAAATGGTAAAAGCACCCACCTTAACAGGAGTTTCACCTTGTTTTACTTTGCGACCTTCTCGAAGCCACCTATCTGGAGTATGCAGAGTCTGCACACAAGTACGAGGATACACAGGGAGTCCTGCACAGAAGCCCAGCACTGGTCCCTTTGGATGCAAGGTCTCATACTTGTTCAACCATCTCTCCAACACATACAGATGATGAGTTTTGTAAGCCTGTGGACCAAACAGCAATAGAAAAACAATGAAATAACATGCCCATCATCAAGACCCAGCTCCTATCTTTTGCAACCACATCTATCATAAGATGCCTATTTGAGGGTTCACTTGCCCATGCTCTTGACCATAGGCTCAACATTTACTCCAATCAGAACTGTCTTTACTGGCAATTTTCAAGGAACTGCATGACTCAGCCTCGAGGTCTGTTAGGCTTTCAAGTAATTGCACAAATACTAATACCTTTTGTCAAAGAAAGTCAGGTACATAATGGTTCTGAGGCAGCTCAGTATTAATCTATAAAATAGTAAGTTCTAGGGTTCTAAAGGCATTGCAGGCCATCATTAAAAAATTTAAAGTCACCTTCCCAAACTGTCACGCATACTCCTAAGACTACATATAAGAGCAATAGTAATACGTCGTACTATGTCCACAATGGAACTCAGACTTTATCAAGTGTCCTCTTTCCAAGCACCACACCTTGAATCCCACTAAATCAACTACCAAAATGGGAGATCAACAAGACAAAACCTGTTGGTTGGTTGGCAAAGGCTCCATATATGTTTTGGTGTCCATTTCCATGTCTTCCAATGAACTACGATGGTCACTTAATCCCTTCCCTCTTGGGAAATCAAGACATGTGCCATCCATACTGCCTTTGAGCCCTTCCACACCCAGACCTTCTGCCACTTTTGGAGTTGAAGGGCCAGCAGTTGCAGCTGCTTCCAGATGTTTCAGAGGACGTAGGGTGGCATCCCACCAGGCTGCATCCACCCTGAGTGGGGCTATTGTTGACCAGTGGGTCACATACCTGCTTAAAAACATGCGGAGATATTGGAGCCTGCTTAGAACTCAACTGCACTTGTTGATCTGAAAGCAAGCTTTGACACCAGCTCCTCACACAAACTTGACAATTCACAGTTCCATACACATGGAGCCTCCCCTAACCAAAAGCCCATTTACCTGCGAGTTATATCCTTAGCTCCTGAACCAGCAAAGGCTACCACATAACGCAATGGCAAGTGACATGCAGCTGCTGCCCCCTCCACCTTTTCAGCACCATCAACTACACCCCTTGCAGCATCGACATGAACCCATCTGCAATACAATTCAATCAGCAATGTCACAAGGTACATTCAACAGGAAAAACCATAGCTCTCATAAACTCAAGGCCACTTTCTAACAATTTTCCAGCACCCTGTAAAATTAGGAAGTTAACAGTAACAACTTGATTCATTGGTCACTTACCTACCAGTGTCACCTTCTCCACAGTAGACCTCTGCCCAATGCAGCAAGGGCCCCATCTTTCTTGACCAGATTGCTGCATTACCTCCTCCTCTACCCTCTGTCAAAACTGACTTAGATCTTGGCTCCTGCTCCAAACTCCTCGCAGATATATCCTTCCTTGTCCCATTTTCAGAAACTTCAATGGGCTCATTGCCACCCTCAACTGCAGCTGCTGCTGCAGCTGTAGCAGCAAGAGCCCTGGCTAGCTCTAGCTCAAACTCTGCATCCCCCCTTCGTTTTGATGGTGTTTGTTCAGATGGCTCACCAGCTACTGCATCATTACTGCCAAGTGATGCCCCACCATCTGTCACATTGTTGGGCAAAGAAACCTGCTTCTCAGAACCCATGCCTGTCATATTTTCTCTGGAACTCATGCCAAGTTCCCCTACAAACTCAGCCTTGACAACAATTTCAGAGTTCAAAGCTTCACAATCTTTGGTGTCTGCATCAGTTCCTCTGGATACCACTTTCCTACTGCTCCTTCTCACAGTTTCTATGGATGCAATGGGCCCACTGTTCACAGCTTCTATCTTCTTCTTCCCCTTGAAAACATGAATGTTCTGACCTCTACCTCGGCTCGAACCTCTTCCCTTTTCATGGATTTGTCTTTGGCCCCTTCTGTTCACATTACTTCCAGTGCCAGCATTTGCAAATAGCATTGTCCTGACACCATCCAACCTTGTAGCATTCGATGAATTGTGGGGCCTCCAATGAGCCAAGATCTGGCTCAGAGTTGCTACCTTTTTAGTTTCTAGATCAATTTGAGAGCCAACACCAATGTTGATGTCTTGGAAAGACAAATTAGGTTCATAGTCAACAGAGGCCTCCAGAGATTCAGCATCTGGTTTTAGAGATGAAACATCCAGGACCATCACATATCTGCAATCCATGGCCCATAGATCATGTTTAGTGGAGGAATGTCCCATTCATGCCATATGAAATTCCTCTAGTGGTACATAGACCACTCAAGATTACAGAAAGTACAATCAAAGCTGACAACCTCTTATCTAATGCCCCATAACACACAATCAGTTGTCATTATCTGAGTTCTGTTTCAATTATTCCACTGACAGGTTCAAGACGTGACTGCACTGCAAGAAGGATTTCATACAACGCATCTGACACCAAAGTACCTTGTGGTGAAACCCAAGCCTCTGAATAGAGCAACAGAAAGTGCCGAGAGCTGCAGCACATTTCACATTAACCCTTAGAAGGTGCCAGCAGTAACTTGCAACCCCAAGTTCCCTATTCTACCTGTTTCTTGTGTCTCCCCTTCCCTGCACATTCCTTCCCTTCAACTTGGTCTAGTAAACAGGAATGAAATGATTGTCAGTGACCTCTTTACAATTACAGCAACTTCTTTACAATTACAGCAGAACTGTATTACCTCTTCTGCAGAGCCAGCCTGATCTTGAAGGACCTGTGATAAACGCTTTTCCAAACAATCAACACTGATCCCTTCTACCCTGGATGAGCCTTCCCCAGGAGTAAGGAGTCGGAAGTTGCTGCGAAACTGCACATGCCACTTCTTATAAACTGCCTGTGGAATACAAGGATTACGGAAGAGTGGTAAAAGAACTCAAATCATTTTTCGAGCCGCTTATAGGAGTTGGCCTCAAGTGTCCTCTCCCAATATTAGTAGAGCTTACCCAGCTTACAAGATGCTCCAATTGGGTGAGTAACACTTTCTCTGTATCAATGGGTGCAAGCAGTCGTGATGGGAGCACAGAGATTAGAGAACCCTGCAGTTATTCCATTTTAACACAGTTCAGAAAATGCTGACAAGTTCAACACAAAACCTAAAATAAAATGCAATAAAATGTGAAGCTGTCTCATTTCGAGCATCATTGGCTTGTGCCATAATTCAAGCTATCTAGTTCAGTATCCTTATATGGCCATTCCACAAGTATGGTAGAGTCCAGACACCTGAAGAAGTTGGTCATCACATGAGGAAGAAATCAGCCTTCCCCTTGCCAGCAAGCAAAGCAAATGAGCCTTGTGAACCTGGGCAGAAAATATCTGCAATTGCACATGGATGAACCAGTTCAGCAAGCACCTTAATCTTGTTCTAAAAAAATTCAGTTGAAGGATATTAAGATAACTTAGAAAGACATGTTTCAGCCAACCATGGCTATGAGACCAAATCTTTCATTTGCAAGGATTGTCTTGCCAGCCAGCATTGAGATATGTGATTCATGTACCTTATCATTTGCTGTTGCTCTTCTAACAGATGACTTTGAACATTGTTTTTCAGGGTCATTGGCTGGGGTGCTCTCTGAATCAAAGATGACCTCTCCATTCCATCCTTTGGAGGCACTACTCTTGTTCTCATCAACAATTCCTTCTCTCATCCCATTGTCACCATCCTCCCAATCAAACTCATCCTCTTCAAGAGGATGTTCAGCACCTTTGATCTCCTGTGCACCTTAACAAAATGAGCTTTTTCCAATAGCTACAGGAATTGTTTGAACAGTTAAAGAAGCTAATCCTACTGAGCCATGACTATCCTTACTTTTGCTTTGAGCACTTATTTTCTTTCATCATTGACAACTTGTCCAGAAAAGAGGTGCTTACAATTTCAGGAGTGATAGACCCTGTGGGCTGCTGATGTTGCTCGAGCTCTTGAGTTGCTGCCACCTGTGCAACAGCCTCAGTTGGGATGTCTGCACCAGCCACAGAGCCCTTACTGCAGAAGGGATGCTGTTGAAAAAGATCATTCTTGCAGTCTTCTGTTGTATTCCGATGGATCTGTCTCTGCCTTGCCCAGTGCTTACAATCAGATGAAGCACCTGCTTGCTTGGTCACCAGTAAGATATCACCAAATCTCCTCTCTTCAGCGATAATAGGAACTATGGCAGGCCATTGAGAAGGAGGGCTCAAGAACTTACAGAGCCTTTTTGCTTAGGAGCTACACTGGCCTTCCTCTTTCTAACAGCTTCCTGACGCTCTCCAACCCGACTCAAAAGTTGGTTAACAGTATGCTGTGATGAATTGGCCAGAGAAGCTACACACACAACAATATCACTACACATATGAGCAACAAAAAGTTCATTTTTGGAACCAGTGAATGAAGACAATTAAGTGAGAAGGAATAGAAAGAAGAAGAACCCTAGAACTGTCAACAACAATCACCAGTCTTAAACCCTAAACCCTGCCAGAAAACCTTGTATGCTGTGATGCATTGGCCAGAGAAGCTACACAACAACAACACTGCTACACATATGAGCAACAAAAAAAAAGTTCACTTTTTGGAACCAGAGAATCAACACAACTGAGTGAGAAGAAATAGAAAAAGAACATAGAACTGTCGACAGCAATCACTAGGCTTAAACCCTAAACCCTGACAGAAAACCTTGCACAAATTACCAACAATTGTGGATTTTCATGGTCTATTTCATATCACTTGCTATGCTCCTGCATTAATGATGTTGACCAGCGAGAGACTCCGAAGAAACCTTGTAATTTTTCAACAAGATAGGTGTGCAGGAATACATACATCCAGCAGCAGGAGTAGCATCTTGATTTGAATTGGCGGTTACATTAGATTTTCCATGTAAGTTCCGCAGATGTTCTTCGAATCCTGCAACTCCAAAACCCCAGCAGTGGTTAGCAATATTCAGGACAACCAGGTGTGTCAAAACTTCTTGAAGAAACCTTAGCAAAAAGAGATTAGATTAGCACAGAGGGCCGGGAAAAAAAAAACCTGAGAACGAAGTGAAGAAGCTCTTACCAGATTGTCTTTGAGCAGCAGCTTTGCTGCTCTCTCGAGTCTTCATCAAATCACGCTGTCGACGACAAACAAGGGGGAAAAAACAATAACAATTATGCGCGTGCTAGCGCGGGCTGAAGCAAAATGAAAACCCTAGATTGAGAAATCTCCCCGGACAAGATGGCTGATTCTGGTGGCGATTCTTCCTGTGGAATCGCTAGGGAAGAAGAAGATCAATTCTGCCCAATAAAAAGCAATTGAATTTCTGCAGAATGCATTGTTATGGTTTTCTTTTACATATTTGGGAAATTAACAAGCAAGGCATTAATTATTGAAAATTAAGGACTCCTGCCAAAGAGCATAGGGGACAGTAACCAGTTGGTTTTTTTCAATATTACAAATTTGTAAAGTCCTTAGAGAAAATATTTAGGGTTTCCATTTTAAACCTAAATATTTGTAAAGTCCTTAGAGAATATAATATTTAGGGTTTCCATTTTAAAACCCTAAATATTTGTAAAGTTAGGGTTCCTTCACAAATTTTAGGGTTTAAAATGTTTGGAAAATACCCACTAGTCCCATTGAATGTATTAAAAAAATTTCATATTTTTTTTTCTCATTTTTAAAAATCCATTTTGAGTGATTAAAAAACTATGGAACACCAATTGGAGTTCTACAAAAACCTCTTTGTACCTTGAAATTACAACAAAACCAATGCCTTTTGATTTTAAGCTTCAAATCACAAATTATTTTTTAACATGCCCATCATTGAAAATTAAATCCTTTTACTTTGAGAACTTGTATTTTTCCTCATTTCTTGTCCTTTTAAAATTGATATTCATGAATATAAATGCACCGAGTAAATGTCTACAATAGGTACTTTTCAACTCCAAAAGAAATGAACCAACCAAATGTCCAAATTTTTTAAGCTTTCTAACACACCGAGTGTTTAATCGGCAACGGTCCACTCTAACATTGAACACATGACCATGGTTTCATAAAACATGAAAGGCGGGATCATGTTGGGAAAATGTCTAAGAGCTTACTCACATTCTCACAACACAAATGTGAGAGTCAATCCCAATATTCTTACATAGTTTTTCAATTTTGGGAATTTAGTTCAATGGTGTCTCAAATTTACAATAAAGGGTGCTCTTAAGATGGTTGACAAGCTCTTGAAATGTAAAATATAAGAAATGAGCTCACTTTTTTTCATGTAAATTTTTCATTTCAAAAATTTAAACTTTGAATTATGGCCAAAAGAGTGAACATAAATCACATTGAAAATCTGATTCCTAATCATTAAAACTCAAGAAATAAAGGTCAAAACACCTTTAAATGGAACATGAGATAAACACATGGGAAGGTCATTTCAAAGAATAAAACTTTACAATTCCAAATTCCTCAATTATAGAGTTTTAATGTGAGAGTTATAAGCATGCAAAAATTGCATAACTCATAACTTGATAAAATGGAGAATTTTCATGATTTTTTCTAGGACTGTTTCCAAGGAATCAATTTTTATTTATTTTTATCATGCCCTTTTTCCATGTGAGAGATAGAACAAGTCTTTACCAATGTTGATTGGTTATTTGAATGTTGATTAAGTTATCAATATCAATATAAATAAATAAAAAGTTAAGTAAACTATCAATATTTTTTGGCAATATCTGTTGGTTATGCATAAATGCATGTTTTCAAATACCCAAATGATAATCATTGGTTAACATGCTTGTTAGACATTAATTATAGGGTTTTTAAAAACCAAAAAATGCGTTTTTTATTATTTTTTTTTCTATCCTAAAATGTTTAGTGTTTTAAGATTGACAACATATTTAGGTCATCTAAGCAACTTATTACATATTGAAATTTCAATAGCAAATGTTTAAATTATTAATTGGTTATTAAAAAAATCAATAATTGGTTGGTAGGTTGTTAGTAACTAGATTGATAATTGGGTCAAAATTCAATAACTGGCCAACACTTGTCTTTATAATTTATAAAGCTTTTAGTCACAAGCTTAACCTTCACCTAGGGTCAGTTTCCACATTGACAAAATTATTATTATTATTTTTTCAAAGACTGAATTCGTATTTTAATTTTGAAATTATGTATTTTTCCATTATCTGGTTTTGAACCCTATTTTTACCATATGTTTTTTGAAAAATCAATTACAATTTTGACATTTTCCCAAACCCAAAATATATAAATAATGAATAAACAAATGTTGATTATCAATGTTTTACCACCCATGTAAAAACATTTTAGTGTGCATTTAGGTGTGTGAGAATGTGTTGTGGGCATTCCTACTCTTATGGCTATTTACATTATAGAATATGTAATGCTTTGTTGCAAAGACTTTCCACTATATACTTTAATGCAATGCTAGACAAAAAATACAATGTTTTCTTTTCTATGTGTTTATTAAGTTGTGATGACCACTTGTTTTGTACCTTGCATTCCTAATTATACTGTTGCACAATTGCATTTATCAATAGTAGTTGAAATTAACTATAGATTGAGATATGCAATAAATTGGAGACATAACAATTACCTTAGTTTTAGGTTATGACTTTACACTAGAGGATTTGGTATGGGGAAAAAAAGAAGAAACCAAAGTACTTGGACATTGAACATGGATATGACAGCAATTCACTAATAGTTGATTTCCATTTGATGAAAAGGATCAACTAGCCACCATAAGTATGAGAATCCTCATCCATTTAAAACAATATTCTTTTGGGAGTGATCTAAAGAGGTGTGCAATCCAAAAGGCCAAGGAGTGTTGAGTAATGTGGAAGCAAAATTGCTAGAACAACATCTAGAGCTCAAGATTCTATCTGGAAAAAGCATTGGGAACTAAGTGCTTTACCAAAATCCAGGGTGAAGAAGAGATGACAGCCAACTTCCAACCATTGTCTCTCTGACAAAAAAACAGGAATTCACATGTCAAGGTTGGTCAGTCATCTGTTTGCAAAATTGAACTTCATAAAAAATTATTGTCTGTCTGTTAGAGTAGTTAGATCTTCTCTACTGTGAAATCAAAGTAGGCTGATAGTTGCAGCAGGTAATTTTTTTGTGAGAATCTCTTCCTATCTGATTAGAATGATGCTTATCATACAGTCTCTCGGGGCGTATATAGTATATACTTCACACAATTGCGTTCAGCTATATTGGCTACTGTCACCAAATCCTGTGCTTGAACAGTCAGAGCCAATACAGGTTATCGGGATGCTTCTATCCATGCAGCAAAACTGGCAATATCAGCGCTGCTGTGGATGGTAGTTGTGTGGAGAAGATGGAAGAGGTATTGCAAATCCCGTGTGTGAAGCATGTGCACGTGGTCTTGCATCAACATCCACATATTGTGCAGGCTGCACCATGCAACAAGCAAATGAAGTCTCTAGATGCTGTGAGACCATTATTCAATGCCGGTGCTCAAAAGTAGAGGCTCACAGCAACACATTGCAGCCATTTCTATCTACAATTGATTCTTGGTCCATACAAGGATACAAAATGTAATGCTCCCAGCAACCCATGGGTTAAGCCACTAGCAGGCTATTCATACCAATAGCAATGGGCTCCTAGCTCAAACATTACTTCACTTATAGCAACCAAAAAAACTAATTGACAAAGAAAGTCTCAGAGAAACAGGAAAGACCTGAAAACTGGCCGTTTGGAAGTTACCTGAGGCATGTAGGGTTGCCGAGCAAAAGATGCAGGCTGCAAAGTTGGATTCAGAACTCTGTTGAACCAGGTTGACAGGAGTCAGCTTCAGCATTGGTAGGAACTTGTGACATATTGCAAGTTTTGAGAATGGATTCTTCCAAATATGCAAAGCTGTGAAGTGTGCAATGTGAACACCCAAGTGTGGAAAATGTCAAAATAAGCTTCCTTCACACCTGACATCAAGTGCAATTATGCCAGAAAGTGCTGGATATATGTACCCAAACTGTTGCCCATGGACACTGATAGCTGGGCCTTGCCCACCTATCCCACCATAAACTAGTGTTGAAGTGTAGCCAGCTCCATAGCCTCCTCTTCCCACTTGCATTATTCCTGGAGCTGAGTAACCTGCTGGCTGTGGAAGTGGTGGAGGGCCTCCATATACAGTGATTGCTTGTCCATGATTGGGCCCATATCCAACAACTTGTCCTGGTCCTCCGTAGTGGGCTCGTACACCTGTGGGATGGTGACCAGGGTTTCCCCCCCTGCTGATGTTACCAACTCTGTAGTGCTGATTGACAGGAATTGTAACATGGGGTGACAATCCTGTGTTGTGGGTGGCATGAGCTGGGACATGGTGGAGGGGCAGGGCTGGTAATGAAGAGACATGAACATGGCACGGAGGGTGATTCATTGTCTTCTGCCGCTTTGCAGCCTCCTCTTGCTGTTGGCGCTGCTGCTGACGCTTCTTCTTGGTTTGAAACTCATGTGATGCTTCATACTTTGGGAGGCTGGACCAGCCATCCACACATCACACAAGGTCTTTGTTGGGATCATGACACAGGGAGATAACTCAGGTTCCAACATTGCATTTTGCAATTAAAGTTGAAAGCTGTGGAGTACATAGCGAGCTCCAAAATGATCCCTGCATAGTGTGCTGATGAATATGCAAACCTGCTAGGAGAACAGGGAAAAGGATCGGTCCAGAAATATTCAGTATCTAGCGCATCCCTAGCTGTTATTCTCTGCAAGTCAGACAAGTGGCAATGTCATCTCACAATCTAGTGATACTCATAGCAGACTGATCCATGTCAGAAGAGAAATTGCAGCCATATGGAAAAGTTGGTGACTACATGGAGGGTTGTTTTCTAAGAAACTCTGACAGATCTGAAACAGGACAAACCTGTAAAGGATCCAGTGTCAGCATCCGCTCCAAAAGATCCAATGCATGCCAATCAAAACTGGGATATCCACCATAAGAGTTACTGTCAACATGCAATTTTTGAGAAATTAAGTAGGTGACAACATGCATCATATAATCCTTCAAATGTGGCCAGTAGACATCCCAGCAAGCAGCAGTTTGGTGGGCCAGAGCAACTTACTGTTTGAATACATCCTTCACACGCCTGTGCTTGTGCCTCTCTGGTTTCAGTTGATTGTACAGTTGCAATCTTGAGACACCAGGCCAATTTACTTCATCTGGAGAGCCACATAGGTCCCAAATCTTTGCCAGTTGCTCTGACTGCCACAATTGAAGCCATGTTACAGGCATATACAGATCATATTATGCCCAACATCAAGATAGATTTCACAACCCATGCTGTCTCAGATTCATGTACATAGAAAATGTCCAAACCAAGATTCAATTCCAATGTATATTATCTTCAGAATACTGCTGAATGTAGATCCTGCCAATGTACCTCATGTTTACCAGGAAGAATGGGCTTGCCATGAAGTAATTCTGCAAAAATGCAGCCAACTGACCACATGTCTACAGCAGGGCTATACCTTGTTGATCCCAGTAGCAGCTCTGGAGGCCTGTGATCATCCATAACCTCTGATCAAACTAGCTTCTGCAAATGGGGTAACTTTGAAGGCAAAACACAGATTCTTTTGAGCCTGTGTCTGACATAATTCAACAAATCCAAAGATCAGACCCTACCTGTACCACAAAGTGATGACCCGGTTTGTCAGTGGTTGCTCATTACTGAAAGATCTTGCTAGCCCAAAATCAGCCAGTTTCAGGTTTCCATTGTTGTCAATCAGGAGGTTGGAGCCTACCATGAAGACAGTCATGGGATCAACAGAACATGTTGATGCTTGTCACTGAGAGGTATCCAAGTGTTTACAATCCTGTGCTATGCACTACAGAATCTGAGTGTCACCTCAAAACAAGTTCATGCAAGAATTGTGTGGTTGGGCTAACAGCAGTCATATGGATGCTCTGCATCTAAACAACCCAAATGTGCAGAAATATGGACTTTGCAAACTTGGACTTTAAACTTCAAGTGCCTTTGAGGATTATGTGTATTATGGTGAAAGAGGTGTGTTACTGGCTGAAAAAACCAACAACTGCCACCTTTACACTGCTTACAGTGCAACAAAGTTTTGACTACTCGTGGTGCAAGAATTCAAAGAGCTGCACACCTTTTATGTCACGATGCAGTACTTGATTGACATGGCAGTAATGGAGGCCTGTTAACAGCTGCTTCATATAACACTGCACCCATGTGAATTCACTCAACAATATGCCTACTAACAAACATTGCATTCATAGTGGTTTACACCTCAATGCACTCATTCAACAGCATATAAAGTCCCTTTCTCACTTTCCTTCAGCATGAAAGTGGACATTGTAACCTTGGTTTCCTCCTCTACAACTGTCTCTCTCTCTTTTGTCCTCACACACAGACATTTCAACTTAGTGCCTAAGAGCTACAACCAAAACAATTAAACACCCTGCTATGGGAGCCTTTGGGCAAGATGAAATCCTGCAATTCAGGCCTGCCTGGGAGGATGATCATGTTCCTCCTCTTAAATACAAAAACCATGTCATAACATGTTTGGCACGATAAGAATAATGCTGGTCTGCACATGGAACCAAAGTAAAGTATCCACCTTGATCTGTGGGATTGTGAAATGCATCCCTGGCCTATCAGACAGACCAGTCAAGTCATGGTCCATATACTCAAAAACAAGGAAAATGCTTCCTTTGAACTTATTGCTGTCTCCTGCAACAACAACACTGATAGTTCATTACTCACACTGTCTTCTGCAACTGCAATGGTAGGAAAAACCCTAGATGCATACATGACAGGCCAATTAGCTCTCTATATTACCATGGAACACACAAAACAGTAAAACCATTATTATGCTCACCTGACTTGCCATTGTCGTCCTTCTCTGGACCTGAATGCAATAAAACAAAACTTGATCAGGATTTGAGCTTGTGAAGACCCCAAGAGGGGCTATTTTTTTCCTCAATAAAACATCATGGATCCAAATGCCACCCAAGGTTGAAACCTTTTGATGTGACAATCTCTTTCAGCTTGATGACATTCTCATGTTGGAGCTTCTTCAGAATCTTGATCTCCCGTATTGCTGTGATTGGAAACTGCACCAAATCAACAAGACAATTTTATTTTATTTTTGCAAAATTGAGATTGCGGCTAAACTGCACAAGCTGATTGCAAGCAGAAAAAGGAATACAACAAGATGGTTGGAAATGCCGCAGGCAAAGATCATTTACTAAGTTGGATTCATGGTGGTGGGTGACGGAATTCATGTACCCCTTCCTTCTCATTATCCATGCGCACTTTCTTCAATGCAACTATCTCACCAGTTGCCTTCTCCTTAGCCATGTACACTTGTCTGCAAAACAGAATGAGCATAGGTAGTAGCAGAGCTCAGAAGTCTCAAGGGAGAGACACTTGCCATACAAGGGATTGACAAGAGCAAAGCACAGAAAGAAGAAGAAGCTTCTTCTACAGCAAAAGAAGGAGCCCTGCTCACTCACTCACAGCAGAAGGAAGGACGAGCCGCACACAGTAGCACACTAAGGTGAAGATCCATATTCCTTGACAGACAAAGCTTCGTTCTCACAATGGTTCCAAGAGCCTGAGAAACAGTAGTGCAAAGGAAGAAGAACGAGAGCAATGTGTGGTACCCGTATGTGCCTTCCCCGATCTGCTCGATCTTCTCGAAGCAATCCACGCTGCGCGATCCCCATGAAGGTGCCTCATCAAGATTAAGCTGTCCCGGGCTTGCCAATGCCATTGTTTTTCCACGTTTCTTCCACTCTCAAGGCCTCCTTTCTTCCTTCCCGCTTCGTCTTCTCCAAACCCTCAAGAAACGCTAGACCAGGCGCTTTTGCCCCTCTCTGTCACTCTCTAACGATTCGCGTGATGGATCATTTTGGAAGCTTTTCTTCATTTTCTTGGCAGCAATTGCGCTTGTTACAAACTCGCAGTCTCACAAAGCCCGCCTGCGACAGTTTTTCTTGGAGAGGGAAAGCGCATAGCAATGAAGATTGCACCTACGCTTTGTTGCAAACTCGGAATCTCCTCAAAGCCCGTCCGCGACGGTTCTTGTAGAGAGAAAAGAGAGAGCGCATGGCATGAACACTGCAGTGGTGCAAATCGGAAACGTATGAAGAGAAGATCGTGCGTCTGGCATCGGTGAAGAAGAAAACAGACAGCCGGAACGAAGGAAGAAAGAAAGAAAGAAAGCGCTCACGCAAAAGGAAGACAAACCCGGGCAACGAAGAAGCGAACCGGCGGCACTTCGGACGCGATGGTGCTTTCTGCGCCTCCATCGTCATCCGTCTACGGCAACCGACGCAGATCAAGTATTACGTACGTGCGCCGGAGGGACAAATTTCACCGCAAGTCTTCTTCTTCTCCCTTTTGAGAAGACCGAGTCTTCTGCAACAGGAAACATTCGGAACTTTGCACACGACTGCAAGCTTGCGAATACAAGGTTCTTTGCAACACTTCTAGAAGGTTAGTCCTCCCTCCCCTCTACGGTTTCTCTGAAGAAGGTTTGCAGTTCACAGTTTTGTTGGAATATTTCCTGTTGTATCGCACCAAGATTGAAGGAGGCAAGAAATGATGTCCAGATAGGAGACAAGCAAAGCAATGTCCATATTGAAGGAGAAAATCACTTTTGCAATCCTGGAATACTTACTGTGCCAAGGAAACAACACCAGTTTTGGCTGCTTATGTGATGAACCATGGCAACAAGTCCATGCTACAGGTCCATGATGCCAATGCCACAAAGTGTGCAATCCTCAGTTCAAGAGACAAATCTCTGACAATGAGAGATACAGAGAGACAGGAACCCTGCGAAGAATCATTCAACCACAAAGCACAAAAGGGACAAAACAAACTCTCCAAGCCTGCAAACATGTAGGGTTTTCAGTATGGGGTGTCCACACTGAAACCTGCACTGGCCTCCTGCCTGTACTACCAAATGCATCCTAAGGATTTCTGAGATTCAACAGCATGTCGTATAGTGATCTCAAAACCGAGGTTCATCATCATCCTCAATGCATGAGCAAAACCCATCCTGCAGCAGCTGGCATACAACATGGTCAAGTTTGAGCTTTGGCACACAGATGTCTTGTGAAATTGGAGGTCACATATTGAACAACATGAGCAAAGCAGAAAAACCCAGAAAACTGTAAAATCACCAGCTCATCTCCAGGATGAGCATCCTAGATCTTGTGAATCCTAGCAAGCTCCATAAGTGGAGAATAAATAGCAATTGCTTTCTCCCATTCTAAGGCATTCATCTCATCAGGTACGCTTTAGAGAATCCACTAAAGCCACTTCTTCTTCTTCTTCTTCTTCAGCGAAGCTGTCTCTCATACTGGCCAATACTTTTGCTTCATTGGGGAGAGAAAACCACTGCCTCCTGTTCCAAAACTACACCTTTTTCCCCGAATCCGCGCTCCGACCTCTGCTCTTTTCCCCGAATCCAAACACAAACCTTTCCTGCAGAAAACCGACCAGAGGAAGGAAATCCAAAACAAAATGTTTTGAGGGTAAGATTTGAGGACAACCACGCGGGCGATTTCCAAAATTCCTTTAGTTTTCTTTTACTCCGAAATCTGCTTCATGCGCTCCTCACGTCCGCAATTGATTTTCCCCGGCGTCCTTCCTTGGCTCACTCGATTGGTTGCTAGCTTGACCAAAGAAACCCTAAAAGTTGTTCCACGACAAACCCTAAAAAACTGTTCCACGAAAAACCCCAAAAATGCAACCACAGACGCTCCCTCGTTTTAGCATCTGAATTTTTTGTTCGTCTTCTTCGTTGTTGGCATCTTCTTGTTCGCTGTTTTCTTCCATTCAGACAAGGTATGAAGTTTGCACAGGAAGAATGGCAGTGCGTGGTGGTGGTTCATGTGAAGCAAAGGTTTTTGTTTTTGGGAGGAAAAATATAGTCCAGTTCGTCCTTGGAGTCCAGTATCGTGCTCTTATTGTTACCTTTGTCCTCATTGACTAGAATCAGCTTCTGAGCTATTTGTCTTGAGTTTGTTTATGATTCTAGAAGCCTAACTTGTGAACTTGAGCAGTGCACACAAATCAAGTTTGCATCATGTGCTCAAGGACCTTCAACAACCTCATGGTTGTAAGCCTCATCATCCATTTCAAGAAGTCGTTTCAAGAAGAAAACTACTAATAGACAATAGATATATCCGCAAATTCACCCTGTCTTCACCCTGTCTTTGGGCCTCCTTTCACCCACTAACCCATCTTTTAGTGGTATCAGTAAAGTAAGGAAATTTGATTAAATCTCTGTATGAAAAGCTGAAATTCAGTACAAAATGCACAAGGTTCGAGAGGAATTATAGTAACTGTACAGCTCTGAGGAGCAGTGGAAATCTATGTAGCAGCAGTGGAGGTGCTCAGGAAAAAAAGAAAGACAGGGTGAAACTCGGGAACCATCAAAATTGATGGTTTTCTGAGTTTCAACCCTCCCCCCCCCCTTTTAATGCTTTCGTACTTCTTTGCAGGTTTAAAAAAAATCAGGGTATTGGTGCTGTCTTTTCTTGACTTTACGGATATAGAGTTATCCGTAAAGTAACCCTGTCTTCACCCTTCGGGCCTCCTTTCACCCCCTATCCCCTCTTTCAGTGGTTTCTCCAAAGTAAGGAAATTTTATTAGATCTCAGTCAAGAAAGATGAAAACCCAAAGCATGGAAGCCCCAGTAAGACCACAGTTATGAACACGTGCAACAACTTTATATAGCTCTAAATAGTTTCTAGAACTCAACACCAACCATCTCCAATTTAACAAATTTGTCCTTTTTTGGGAAAAAGAAATTGAGAATTTTTTATTTTTTGTAGTGTGAATTCGACTAATTTGGTTAGTTTTTTGGAAATATTTTCCAATTTTTAATATCAATTTCTTTATGCCATGCAACATCCTCCCAAACCAACAGACTTCCTCAGCTTCTAGGGGGCCCCACTATTTTGGGAATGCCCCAACCCTTGGTTGTCACCCTACACAGAATTTCCTTTTCAAATTTTTTTAGTGCAGATGGAGGGTATCCTACTAAGTGTATATTGCCTCAGTGAATTTTAAAAAAAAGATGTAATGCCTTTTAGACCTGGGAATTATAATTTTCAAATTGCTTACCCCCAATTTTATATATAAATTCACTACGTCTGTGACGGAGCTTGGGTACAGGCTAACCGAGTCGGCGTACTGTCTGTCAAGGTCCTAAAACCCATGTCATTTTTAAAACTGTCCCCCCAATCTCGAGGGCCCAAATACTATTTAAAACCTCAATCACACATTTTTACTTCTTTACTTATCGAGTCCCGAGTCTTGAGTCCCGACCAATCCAGGTCCCAAGTCCCAACGCCCAGGCTTCAAAGACCCGAACGATAAAAAAAAACTTGGCCCAGGCCGGGCGGTGCCCAGGTGTGTGGAACCGCGGGAGTAAGTATTAAACCGGGTCGGTGACGAAGCCCGGTCTCCTCACGAAGACCCGGGTCCCGGGCCATAAACCAAGCTCTTTGCCACGGGTGGACCGGAACAGGGCATGTGTGTTTTCGGGGCTGTCGCCGACACTGGCCCGGGTATCCGAGCTCGGTCGTCTTTCTCCTTTTTCTCTGTAGCTCAAGAAGGGAAAGGGCTGGCACGTTGCGTTTGCGCCTCACAATGTCCGAAGGTCATGGGCACCCACTAGTCTACTATATTAATTCAGGTTGTCTGTGTATGCGTCTGTCTGACACGATGATTCTACATTTTAATTCACCGACAGAACCGGCCTCTGCATTTTCTATGGTAGAACCAGCCTGCGGGTCGTGGTGACGTCCGTCTGTGACGGAGTTTGGGTTCGTCAATGAAAGCCGACCGGGCCCGGCCCGACACTCCCGAACTCCCAGATTTTCACCGACCGGGTCCAAAATGATATCCAATTTTTAATCCGACAGATAGAAATAAGAAAGGGTAAATATTTTTTTAAAAAGAATTAAACAACGGAAACAAGGATAGGTACCTATAGTGGCCGAAGGTCAGGGGCACCCACTAGTTATAATGATCTCATGCATCCACCCACATTGGTCTATTTGGACCTCTATCGAACATAAGGAACAAGGGGTGTGTCACACTGTGGCCTTGCCATTTTTGTTAAACAATATCTTAAGGCAAAAGAAGAATTATGGAAATTGAAATATTACACCATGCAAAAATATAATCTTCAAAAAATCCTTCAAAATATTATAACTTTATAACTAATCTCAAGTTTCAACACAAGCCAAAAAATCATCTTTCAAAAATCCTCATATAAAAATAGACCTATAGTACCAAGGGGCCCAAATCCCTTAAGCTACTATACTCTCCCTCCCCTCCCCCCTTTACAACTTATAACATGAAAGTTGAACCATGGCCAAAGAATATGAGAATGTGGGATAAAAAATGAGGTGGCTGGTGGGAGTCTCTTAGGTAGCACATAGGGAAGATATTTGGCCCACATAAGGAACAGAAAGAAAAAAAAAACAAAAAAAATCCCCCTTTCCCCCCTCTAAAACTCAAAAGAAAAAAAACTGAACCTCCTTTAGCCTTCTCATTGGTTGGCTTAAATTTCTATTTCCAAAACAGTTTGTCACCATTTTTGTTTCATATTAGCTAGTTGGGGGTGCCTCACAAGTCCAACTTTTTTTTTGTTTTTTGCAATGAGCCAATTTGATTGGCCATTTGCAAAACAAAGTTGAAATCATAGAGGCTCCTTAAAATTGAGGATTCTATGGAAAGATGGAGTGCTTCACCCTTTGGCCCATGTATATAGGGGAGAAGGGGAAGACTTTGGGCAAAACATATGGGATTAAAGCGAGGTACCATTGAGAACAGCCTTTGGGAACACATTGAGAATCTGGGAACATATTAGGAGCCCATTGAGAACTTGATGGGAACATGTTGAGAACAATGGAAAAATGAAAAAAAATCCTCCCCCCCACCAAAACTTAAAAGAAAAAAAAATCAAGGCACTTTGAGTGCATGCTGAGCCTTCACATTGGGGACATGAAATTTCTATTTCCAAAACTGTTCGTTGCCATTTTTGGCCTGGGCTAATACCCCCCATTACTTTATTTTATTGGCTTCATTACACTAAGGGTAAAAAGCCTTAGGCCAGAGGCTTTGGCCAAGAGTGCAATTTGTTTGAAATTCCA
>Ga0209208_10004079_pt1 | contig 20821 bp, 20 predicted proteins | sample S1TSphfallax_3_FD_187694 | JGI IMG/M metagenome (GOLD analysis project Ga0209208, IMG submission 187694) | Host-associated microbial communities from peat moss isolated from Minnesota, USA - S1T2_Fd - Sphagnum fallax MG (SPAdes) (version 2) | ecosystem: Host-associated > Plants > Peat moss >...
CATGCCCAAACTTGTGTACACATTGAAAATTGAGCTACATCAAATTTGCTATGTACTTCTCTTTGCACATAACAACCCATTATTGAAAGCCAAAACTCCAATTCAAACTTAATCAGTTGGTATAAAATGTTACAATAGCTATGGTATTTATTGTTGATTCTTTGAAATAGAAATATTACAACCCTTCAATTGTGACAGTCTAAATCACCATTCCTTCAAATGTTGAGGTACTTTTGGCACATAATTGTTGTATTTGAGAAATAAATAGCAAATTTAACAATTGATGTTGATGATTGTGTAAGGATGAAATGTGGTTTTCAAGAGATTTGTACATTTTTCTCTTGTTAGTTTGGGAAGAATGTGATGATGATGATAGTGTAAAACTGAATAGATTTTTCAAGGGGTTTTAAAACATTTCTCTCTTGTGAGTAGGAGATGAATGTGATGATGATATTGTAAAAATGAAGAGGTTTGCAAGGGATTTTGTCAACAATTATTATCTCTTGTAAGGTGTGAAAGGGATGTAATGGTGATAGTGTAAGAATGAATGGGTTTTCAAGGGATTCAAGCGTTTCCAAGGGTTCTCTAGGATTTCTCTCTTGTGAGTGTGAGAAGGATGTGATGACGACGAAGATGATGATGAAAGAGTGACCGGGTTTGCAAGGGATTTTATTTTTTTGGTGGGTGTGAACAGGAAGGATCTTTACTGGACGAGACACTTCCCATTTGAGCTACACGAAGCAGTAGGCTCTTGATACAAGGAAAGCGTGGAAGCTATTAGTAGTGGTACTACTACTTAGGAAGGGAAGCTGCTGAAAGTTCAAGGCTCTTGGGTACTTACAACTAGGAAGAAGAAGCGCAAAAACAAAAAACAAGGGTTTTGAAGTAAGTCATCCATTGGGTTGTAGTCACGGGGAAGGAATCGGGAGAGATCATGACGAGCTTCCGGGAATTCAGAGGAACGGAGGCATGGGGAGTAGAGGCCTGGAAGGCCATGTGTCGAGTGCGAGAGAAGTCGCCCTTGATCCAATGCATAACCAACTTCGTCAGCATGGATATCATGGCCAACACGCTCTTAGCTGCCGGAGCTTCACCCGCCATGGTGCACGCGGTAGAAGAAATCACGGAGTTCACGGCTCTTTCCAACGCGCTGTGTATCAACATCGGCACACTTTCACCGGACTGGATCTTCTCCATGAAGGTGATGATGAATGCTGAATACCCATAAAAAAACTTCACATATGTGCTCGCCATAGGTCTTTTCGGAAACCTATCTGAAGTCCATGGCTGTGTTTGTGTCCCCTGTGATCTTCTGACTCCATGAAGCTAATGTGATAGCTCCATGTGTTTCTCAGCTCTGGGTTAAGAGATCACACCAAGTATGTGAAACCCTAGAAGGTCCCAACCTTGTTGTTAGAAGTGTCTCCCTCTATTGGGCTTCTTTTTTCCCTTCTTCTCTCATTACTTGTCATGCAATCATGGCCTGGCACATCATTGCAGATAGTTTCTCATGTGTTGGGGGATGTTTTGTTTTGCAAAGGTTTGCATTATGCACCCCCCCATTGAGCTACATTTGAATTAGAATGTATTTCTCTTGGAGCCAATCTGATGGGTGTGTTTTTTTTCCTGGACTTATATGCTTCATGCAGGTTGCAGTAGCACGAGCAAATGAGCTACAGAAACCCTGGATTCTGGACCCTGTGGGAGTTGGAGCAACGACATTCCGAACAGAGAAGTGTATTGAGCTGATCCATTCAAAGCCCACAGTTATTCGAGGAAACGCATCTGAGATCATGGCAGTTGTGGGGGCCTCTACAGGCTCAACAAAGGTAAATCTCCAATCTCTTATATCTTTGTTCTCTCCAGCTTTCAGAGTTCTAATCTGTGTTGTACCCATGTGCTCTAGTTATTGTTTGCTGTTGCAACCATTAGCACTATGCAGCAAGGAAAATAGTTAAGTGTGGATGGATGCACTTCACAGGTAGCAAAAATGACTGTTGAACTTCTTATCCACTCTCAGTGCTCCGTCCTATCCCAGATGATATGTGATGTTTTGTACACATTCAGTCTGTAAACCTTTGGATGGGAATTGTGCAAGTCTTTGCCAAACTAGCATTGCTGGGCATGATGTTTAATCACATGCATAGCCTATGGTGTACTAGGAATTCTGAAGCCTGGCCAAATCATGAGTTTTTAACTACTTAATGATTTTCTCATTCAGTTTATTCAACATTTGTTCTCTATCTGCAGGGGGTTGATAGCACACAAGCCTCAACAGATGCCCTTGAAGCAGCAAAGGAGCTTGCAAGAATAGCACAATGTATCGTTGCAGTTTCAGGGGCAGTGGATCTGGTGACTGATGGTAAGCGTGTGCTAGGTGTCAGCAATGGGGTTGCTCTTATGCAGCGAATCACTGCCACTGGATGTGCTGTCACAGCTCTGATAGCTGCATTTGTGGCTGTACATCCTGGACGCCCCTTAGAAGCTGCTGCCTTTGCATTGGCCTTGTTTGGGCTTGCAGGAGAGATAGGAAATGAAAAGGCTAATGGGCCTGCTTCTCTGCGCGTCAATTTATTGGATGCTCTGCATTCATTGGATGAGATATCTGTCACTTCACGGATACGCATTGCTCAAATATGAATGGAGGAGTGTTTGAGTTGCCACCTTCTTTGATCCACTTTGAGAACTGTGGTTGTCATAGACGAGTGCTATGATATGAACCTAGTTTGTAGTTTGTTGGACCCCAGCAGGATGACTCGAGGTGTTGCGTTTGGTCCAATGTATGTTACTGCTTTAAACAAACCCAGAGTGAGTTTTTAGCCAACTCTTCTACCCCTTCCTTTGTCAACAGGTCTTGAGAGATTTCTACCTTAACCTTCTGTTGTCTATCTGCCCTTGGGGTCAGTCAGCAAGCCTCCTCAATAGTGTGTTCTCTCTGCCAAGCTCATTGTTGACACCAGTGGGGGAACTATTCATGGATTTAGGTTTTCAGTGACCAGCAATACACTTGATTATGCCAAGGATTCCTATATGCTGATGTTGCCTGCTCAAGGGAATGAAGAAGATAATGAACAAGTGAAAGTCAGTATTTGTGTCTGGTCTGCAGTGAGCTTATCAAAGTGCTGTGCACAAGAGGGTATGTCATTGTAAATCTTGGCTCCCAAGTCAAAGTTTCCCTTCAGTTGAGAATTACTGGTGTTTATAGCTGGAGGAAATGAGGAAGATAGTAGGTACGTGTTTTCTCTTTTATCTCTCTTTGTTTCTGCCTCTCATGTTCAGTCTTGTGTATAAAATTTCTTGAATTAGTCTTCCACCTTTATAATATGTTTTTGCTGCTTTGAAGAGTCTTTCTGAGCTCCTGTTGCTTCCAGAAAACCGTGTAAGGTTTCTCTCGCTGCAGGTTATTCAGTCAGCTAAAGGTAGTGTACAGATTGATGCAGAACAGTTTCATTGCAGAAACTTTCCATGGTTCCAACCCAACTATGTGCAACAGTCAATGCACAAGCTCTGCAATTTCACCTTTAAGCAAGCATGATAGCTCCTGAACTGCAAATATGTCCAAAAGCCATTTGGTAATGTAAGTTCAGATCTAAGTATGCTTCAAATGGGCCATTGCTCCCATATTCAATGGGTCTTGGTCCACAGTCCGAAATGGTCTGAATGTGTGTCAAGAGAAATGACAGATTCATCAGGGATTCAACACCAATTCTATGGTACTGTACTTTGGAGTGAGAGAAGAGAAATATCACACATAGTTGTTATCATTATTCACTGAACAAGAGCAAATTCAGGAATTTATCATCCATTGCAATGGGCAGATGAAGGAGCTTCTATGAAGGGGAGTGAATGGAGAAGACAGCAGATGGACAACAACTACAGTGAAGCTGCTGCATGCCATTGTCCTTCAAGTACTATTTGACTGCTGCATCTCAAACCTTGAGTTGCACCCCTCAACTTTGCTAGTGGCTGAAAAAATGGCTGTCAGCTAGTACACCAACCCAATATTCTTTCTTGTACAAAGAATTTGTTACAAATCAAGTACAGTACTAGTTGTAAACATTCAGAAACTTTCAGAGAGACACTACACTGAGTCAAAATGCTAAATCAGGCCAGCACCAAACATCATCTGCAGTTGTCATCAGCCACAGCTTCCCATTCTCAAATGACAACTCATGGAGCTTGGGACTCCTTTCTTACAGAACATTTGTTCAGCAAAGCAATAAACAAGACATGAAGGCATAAGACATCCAAAAGCTATCTTTCCGAAAAACACTAAGAGATCAATCCTATGTACGCAAATCATTTTAATAATCCACAAAGTCCTTGACTGAGAAGGCTGGTCTTACAAAATAAAGTTCACACAGGCTGCAAGTTTCATGCCATCACATGAATGTGTAATGTTTCTCCCAAAGCCAAATATAGACACATTTTCCATTGGTTGATATTTCTGTGCTCCGCCTGCCGATACCAAAAACAACCACTTTCTATCAGATCCACAAATTTATATACAGACCCTCGGTAAATCATTTCCTGGCACCCACACTTATACAACCATCATGAGATCCAGAGAAAGATCCTGACTAAAACATGAAACATTCTTTCTAATATCTTGGTTGGCCCTCAAACAGCAGATTCTGAAACTTTTGCAGAAGAAAAGGAAGGATGCAACACTTGCTTTTAGGGGCTGGTGGCATATGCTAGCCTAATCAACTGCCAGTCAAGATGGACAGTCAGAAAGACAAGAGGCTGTCTATAACATAATACCTTCATAAGCACTGAGAATTTCTCAATACTAATGCCTAGAGTCAACCTGAAAAGAATTGAGAGACAACTCGATAATAACATTTTGGATATTCGAGATCTGACAACATAACAGCAACCCATAAGCAAGCATGCAAAAGACAAATACCAACCCTAGAGAAAACAAAACTAAGGAGCGATTTGAACAACAGCAGCCGTCATAAGCATGTTCAGGGACCTTCAACAGCAACATATATGGTATTGAGCATATATATGGTCTGTGGGAGGAGGAGAAAGTTCCTTGCATTAAAAAAAATAATTTGAAGGATGTACACACAGCAAATGCAACATGACTCCTTGCAGATATGGTTGAGCACATTGAAGTGTTATTCATTAGGAAAAGGGATTCTCTTGTTTCCAACCACAATCCAAGGAAATTAGGTTACAGACCAGATGAGTCACAGCACAGTTAGCTGAGAAGACTACAGGTACCTCTTCATGTAGCCAATGAGATTTAAGGCCCAGCTCCTGCAGGAGAAATCTTGCAATCTCATAGCCTGCAGAGAAGGCTCCTCAGTAGTTGATGTTGCATTGCTGCAAATATGGGTTATCATTTTTGACAAACTTGGACCAGTAGGGCTTGAATTTGGTCATGGCAATCTCTAGCCATGGTTTCAAGTTGCCATTGTAGTGAATGACTGCAGCAGTTTTAATCTCAGAATCCTCAACTGCAGGGTTGTATCCCAGTCCTAAAACATGCCATGATTTCTCAAGTGGATATGTCAGGTTATAGAAGGTGATGAGCCCTGGTGGCAGTGTTCCAAGCTTCCATAACTCTCGGTCTTCATTCAAGCTTTGCCATCTATGGTAAATGCCTGTGATGTCTCTTTTCTTCCACTCCTTCAGGTCAAAAACGTTCATTCCATAAGCCCACCCACAAGCATCTGGACTGAAATGGCTTGAAATAAGTGGGTTGGAGAAGTTCAAGTACTTATCAAACCGATGGAAACTGGCACCACATGTTTCAACAGCCCCATTGACATTGCCCTTTAGATCAACAGTCCACAGAGGAGTGAGATCCTTCTGAACCACAATGTCATCATCAAGGAACAATATTTTGTCCAACTTGGGAAAAACCTCTGGAAGATAGAACCGCAAATGATTTAGCATTGAGAGATATTTTGGATTCCGATACTTCAAATTGGACATTCCTGTTGACAGGGTTGAAGAATGATCTGATTTGAAGTAGAAGTCTCTCATCGCAGCAGATTCTAACTGCCGAAGCACAGGAGAATAGGATGCATTCAGCCACCGGAAGTCATCCACATTCTGAACTTGAATAGTCGCAACACCAGGCAGGTTAGTCAGAAACCACATCTTCATAGCTCCAAAATTTAGCTTGTCTGTAACCACATGAAAGACATGTTTTTCTGGTTCCTTTGCATTGATGATGGTGGATGCCACAACTACTGATGCTGCAAGAATGTTATCAGAGAATAAGGCATAGTGATACAGATTTGGATCTTCGAGCCTCTCCTGGTGAGCAAACTCATGCTGCTCAAATGGAAGACTATGAAAATCTACTGTTAGGCTCATGGATAAACAATGCAGGCCTTTTGGTACAGTTTTAGCTGCCACCTGAGACATGTATGTGCTCTGTGTCTTAAGCATGTGCACATTGTCCTCTGCAACATGAAGCATTGCTCTTAGCTTGTTGACCATCACATGTGCCTCATAGTGCTGCTCCCGTACTTGGGCCAGGAGCTGACCCATTAGCTTCATTTTCTCATCTGCACCTTTTGGCAGTTCGATATCAGCATTTGCATCTCCGATGGTGCAAGCATGTTCTTTGATATGGAACTTCAAGTCTTGGACAATCTCAAACTGGCTCTTCGCCTGAGCAATATTGGCATAAACACGGGCCATAATAAGCTGGTCTCTCATCAGCCGCACCAATGCATCTGGATTCTCCCACACACTTTCCGGCCGCCAAATGCTATACCTTCGGGTGATACTTGTATCAACCTCCTTGGATTTCCGAATTGCTTCAGCTTCCAGCTTCTTGGATTCCTCTTCATCTTGTTGCATCAGCTCTGACAGCCTTTTATAATGCCTCTCTAGCCGCAGTTTCTTCCTTGATAATTTTGCAAGCTCATCCTCTTTGCTTTGAATATGTTGCTGAATGGATTCTCCATCTGAGTTTGCTACCACAGATCCACCTCCTGCTGCTACTTGTTGTTTGCCATCCTTGCTAATCTTATCTACTCCAAATTGTGCTCCAACTTCAGCCACTGACGTTCTCACTTTGTTGTTATTCTCCCTTTCTTCACGGCCACCAGACTGCTCGGTTTCTGAATCCTCAGTCTCCAGATTGTCTCTACTTCTGCTATCTTCAGCAGAGACTCCATGGCCAACAGCACCTTTGCGGTTCAGATAGGACTTGGAGGATCTCCAGCTGCTTCTACTCAATCCTTCTTCTCGCACCCATGATGAAGACAAATCCTTGCGTTCAACACTGGTGAGACCAGCACCAAGGGTTCCAGACTCTTCTGACCTCAAGGAGATGAGCTCAAGCACCTCTGTAGGGAAGAAAGCTTCAATGGCCTCCAACGCCCGACGCCTTGCAAGCTCCTCTGTTCGTGTTGGATCAACCGATTCCTCAGAGAAGAAGCTTTGACCCGTGAGAAGCAAGTTAGCGCTTGTCCGTAGCGCTAAGATCATAAGAGGCGCAATCACAGAAACGGAGAGTAAGCAGATGATCGATCCCCGATGACTGCAACTTCTGTTGTTGTTCCTCAATGAGACACCAGCACCTGACAATCTTCTGGATGCCATGGATAGCGCAAAACACTACTTGTGTAAAGACTACAACAACAACAACAGTTGAGCTTCCCTCATTAGGCTTTGGGAAGAACTACTGCCTCCTCAACGAGCCGTCTCCCGACTCCTTGACCACAGAAGCAATCCGCATTCTAACAAAGAACACCAGCCATTTCTCAAAACCAGAACTGAAATCGCCAGGGTTATTCTTCTATCTGCTGCTTCCAATTCACGGTGACAGACACTACACGCACGCAGAACAAGAAGGCATCCCCCATATTGGGCGAGAGAAGTCGCAGCAGCCGCACAAAATCCCGAAGAAGAGAGAGACGTACCAGAACCGAATGTCAGCAGTCAAGGAACTGGCCTCTCTTCTTACTAACAAGCTTCCGGAATATCCTTGGTTCATCTCCGTGACGAGGAGTTCCAAAACCCTTGAGCAGCAGCACGCCGTGCATACGGAGAAAACAACGCAGACCAGAAGAGCATGGAACAAGTTTCTTCCGGACTTTGCATTTTGTTTTTTAAGGAATTCCAAAAAAAAAATTTACAAAAGCATTGAGTACTCGAATCGTAATGCTAGTCAGAAAATTGCAGACGCAACTGAAAGAAGACGAGGAGAAACCAGGAATCGCAGCGGCAACGGAGGAGAGAGAGGAGACAGGGAGGGAGAGAGAAGAGAGGAGGAGGAGGAGGAGGAGGAGGAGGCGCGGGAGGAGGAAAACACAGCGCGAGAAGAACGAAGCGGAAAAACGGAGCACAATGCGCCTGGGCCGCCGCGCCAATGCTGCCCGGACAATCTTGAGATCTCACATTAAGACCTCACTAGAACAGGATCTCGATTTTCCTTTTGGGATCCTCGTTTCGGAACCTTTACCCTTTACAGCTCTCACCGACACCTCAGATAGACCAGGATCTCGATTTTCGGGGTCGTTTTGGGGCCTCAACTATATGAAGATCTCAATTTTAAGGACCTTTCTTCGGGACCTCAAGTATGTGAGGATTTCACATTATGGGGCCTTGTTTCGGAACCTCAAATATATGAGGATTTCCCATTACGAGGCATTTTTTCGGGACCTCAACTAATAGCAGGATCTCAATTTTGGGGAGATACTCGTCTCGGGACCTCAACTATATCAGGATCTCGACTTTTTGGGACATAATAGTTTCCTGGGTGAAAAAGTAACTTGGGCGAATGAAACAAAAAATTTAATTTATTTTTAGGAAAAATGAAACATGTGAAATTGGCATAAATGGTACCATTTATCAATTTCATCATCATTCATTAAACCATCAAGAAATAATTTGAAAATAAAAATATAGTTGTCATATATAATATTTTCAAAAATAATAATGACTCATATATGGTTATTGTTTTATTTGAAATCCACAATAAATATAATCAATTAATTATTATTCAAAAAAACATTTCTTGAGCATTGAATGGTGAAGAAACCCATTGTAATGCTCTTTGTATCGGAGTAATTTCCTTTCATGCAAGATTACACAAAGATTGTAATTGTTAAATGTTTACTCGTGGTAAAGCCCTAAAAACAAACTATTCTCCAAAAAAACTAGAACCTTATGCTCATCCCAACAAGAAGCCAATATTTTGAGAATGCCCAGCTTCTCAAACCTTAACCCTATGCATAACTTTGTACATACGATAACGGTTTCTTATGCCCAAAATAATTTCTCATTCCTCTCACAAGTGAAAATTGAAATCTGAATTCTAAACAAGTGGGAAAAAAACGCACCCAAAAGCAGAAGACTCAAGAACCTGAAAACGAAATCTGCATAGCAGAATCTATGGCATTCAATTAGTGAACCCTTTTGATCTCCAATGGACCATCCACTCAAACTTGGGTGAAACTGTTTCTTTCGGGGTTCACAACAGCAGACCACGAATTACTTCAATCAAAAACTACAATGATTCAAAGACCATACCATATAATCAAATATTCAATGCCAAATTCCATTGCAACCATACACCTTCAAGGTCTGACAGGCCACACAACAGAGACCCAAACAGGAAACCTTCAATTGGAGGCTGACTTGCATATTACAGTGGAAATTTGTTGAAGTTTCAGGAGCTATACAAAAATCTCCATTGCGCCCTAGAACAGCCTAAGGAGGCAGGGGCACAATAAAAAGATCCAAACCAAACAAACCCAGTAATGCAAAATAATGACAGCAATGCACACTGTTACTAGTCTTCTGCAAAATAATGCTACTGCCAACTGAGCATCTAATAACAATGTGTGCTGCCTCCTAAAGAGGATTTTGACATATGCATGTGTCACACGTACATGCAGAAATCAGTGTACATGTTCCATGGTCGTAATGTTCAGGTGTCTATCCACAAGTTGAAAGGGGGATAAAACAGTAGCCAAATTCTAATGTGAATCTAAAGCAAGGTTATGAATCTTGAGAGACCAGCATATAATCGGGAAGTATAAAGTACAAACCAACCTGTTCTGGTCCAATTTTTATCAGTCATGAACAACGCCAACCACTTCAGGTCAGAATAATGAGTCATTACAATCCCCAGCTGCAGTGTTCAATCAGATGCATCTACACATGTGGTGCCATTTGCAGGATCCAAGTATTGATGGATGTGGGTACACAGTACAGATTGTCAGTTTGTGGTCTCCTCAAGCTGTTTACTTTCTTGATTTAGAATGCTGTTGAATGTGGATCTGCATTTTCACATAGGATCATGCCATTGTGAAGCCCAAAATACCTGCAAAAGATTCATTTAGCCTCCCTCTCACCATTGTTACAGGACACATGCAACCAGGGGGGCATGCAAAACAGAAGGTCATAACAAGTGAAGGCAGACTTTCAAAATTTACAGCAGCAAACTGGAAGCACATGACCACACCTTTTCATGGATTACACAACAAATCCAAAACTTGACTTTTTCCGGTTTCCTCCCTCCCCATACTGCTCATTCCACCGTCGCAGCTCATTCATGCTGGATGCATCAAATGCCACAGACGCCCCCACCTGCATTTATTTCAACCATTGCTGTCAAACCTGTAGGTCCATAGACACACTAAAACCACCCAAAGCATTCATCTTCTGTAACCTTCAAGTTCAAGTTAATGTATTGTGCAGTGGTCTGACACTAAAACAGCAGAATCCAGTTTGGAATGCTCCAGGACGAAAAAGGAGTAACCATTGACCAACTCATGACCTCCCCACCAACCATGAGATGCAGCTAAGCAGATCAGAGGCCATTGTAGATCAATTATCATATAACCAAACGAGCCTTCTCACAAGATCAGAAGACATTTTGAGCAGAATCACCAGCAGAATGACTGATCACCAAAACCCTCTATTGGACATGGTGACATAGTGAGACATGAACTTACAACAGGACAGAACATGCTCAAAGACATACATTGCAGAATACATAGGTTATAATATGTAAGAAGAGATGACAAGTTCCTCAGAAAACAGCAAGTTGATCTTGATACAGCAGAACCCAAAAACAAATTTCCATTCACAGTCAGATGATCTAATGAAGAACAGACCATAGACTATTTCTTGTTTAGTTCATCCACTTATATCAAACAGATATACTACCAAACTCAATGTCCAGTAGTTATATACCTGTGTCATTGCTTGCTTGAAGTCATCCAATCTCAAAGCCCGAATCAATGATGCAGAAAAACCCCGATTTAAATGGTTGAATTTTCCACTTGCAGAGCCATCCAGTTTAGCCTGGCAGAAAATTAAAAAGAGTGAGCATAGTAACAAACACTGGACCATCCTTCCTTGAGACCATCTACAGGAAGATCTTGAGCTCAAGATATACCACAAGATCGATGAAGTTTGGTGGATAGGAAGAAACAGTTAGAGATAGTGTGAAAAGAATGCCAGTAAAAAGTTTTTTGGGTGACCTGTTGCTGTTCAGATTCCAGGAGCTCACGAATGGGTCGATACGCTGCAGCAATTGAAAGATTCTGGCATACACCAAAATCAGACAATCAAATCACCTCATGAGACTCCAAGAGAAAATTGAATAAGCTGACCTGCATCTTATGAAGATGTCCTGCAGACTTTCAGATATCATCCTTATGGAAAGTGAACTTATTCACATGTGCTGCTGCTAATGCATGACAGACTATCACAGAGTATCAGATCATCTGCAAAGTTCATGTACCTCACAGACCAGGATAAGGCTTTCTAGTGCAATGGGAATCAGACACTGCACACATGGTATGGCAACTGCAACCGGATGATCATCAGAATCCATTTTGCAAGAGTTGAACAGAGAACTACCTTAAGATCACTCCCAGAGTAACCCTCAGTAATTCTGGCAAGCTCTGTGAAGTCAAAGCCCTCCACCAGTTCTTCTTCAGACAAAATAACTCGCAGAATCTTCACACGATTCTCTGCATTTGGTAAGTCCACCAGTATCCTGATCAATCACAACAGATCCCAAATCACAGACACAGCTTTCAGACTCTGTTAATGTTCAAGAGCTTCCCAAGTCAACAGCGGTAAAGAACCTGACAAGCTCATACATTCACAATGCAAAGCTATGTGAGAGACTGTTACATTGCAGCACATTGTGTAACATGACAGCAGATGTTAAATTTCACTGGTGTTTAGTACAAATTCCCCCACTTCCCCTAGCATCAAGAAAAAAGGGGGGTTCCAACTTAGAACACCTCCTGGGAAGTCTCCGAATGACAGCATCATCAAGGTCAAAGGGCCGGTTCGTGGCTGCAAGAACTAGGACCCGTTCATTGTCCTTTGAGCAGATTCCATCCCAGGCTGCCATAAACTCATTCCGTGTTTTGCGGGTTGCTTCATGCTCAGAACTACCACCACGAGCACCCAGCAGGCTGTCCACCTGTCACACAATCCTGAAAGTTCTAGTAACAGCACTCAACAACTACCAATAATTCATAAGAGATATCCTCAACTTCTACTGACTAAACAAGGTAAAACCATTAAGTGTTTGAAGATTCAACAAGTTCACCAATATAAAGCCTACCTATTTCCACAAAGAGACACAAATGGCAAGAGATCCAGATCCATGTGACCTTACATTTCCTCTTTGAAACCCACCAGAATTTTTTCAGACAACCAAAACTAAGAACATGGCCATGAACAGATTTTTTCCAGTTGATCCTTAGCCCCAAAGGCCCATAAGACTTTTACAAAAAACACCACAATTTATCATCACAACAGACTGTCAAAAGATTGCATGAACTACCTTGCCCTCTGTTTTGTTTGTAGATGGATAGAAACCTCACCTCATCAACAAAGATGACTGATGGAGACAGCTTCCTTGCTAAGGAAAAGAGAGCTTTTGTGAGTTTCTCAGCATCTCCAAACCACTGCAACATCCATTAGCAAGTAAGAACACCTTTGCAAGCATCAAGAATGCACGAACACTTTCACAAGAATCAAGAGTTTTACCACTACTGGCCATTTGCCTCCTCATCTCCACAAAAACAAACTTGATTCCATCAATCAGGATACAACTGGCCACAAAGAAATCCTGAGAATGCTCCAAACAGAAAAGCACCAGGTCCTGCTACTCTATTGTAGTACCGAACTCCACTGAGAGACACACCTTAGAAGTAATTGTAGATCCAGTGATGTTTATAAAGTTGGCACCAGCTTCTGTGGCAACTGCTTTTGCAAGGAGAGTCTTGCCTGTGCCAGGTGGTCCAAACAGTAATACTCCTTTACATGGCTGCCCAACCAGATACCCATATCCCTTCCACTGTGAGCTCCCAAAATGAGAAACAACATCCAAGCTGTTAATTTCCATGGAAATGGAGAATATAAAGTAGGAGCAGAGCAGCACCCTAAATTGGTTTCTGATGATTCCCTCTTTTCTGTCAAACAGAGAGATGCAATAAATGTATCCCAAATGTCCTGATCTTACCCTTGTCAGATTTCCCCTAGAGAAAAGCTCAGGCCGTTGCAAAGGAAGTGTGACAAGCTCCTGAAGTGTGGTCTTTACATTCTCCAATGCACCGATGTGGTCAAATTTTACACCAACTTCACTTGGTGGGATGACTGCAGTTATCAAAGCCTTCTCGTATTCATCTTCTGCAACCGTCTGCAAACCACTTCATCAAAACCAATATGTTTTAGATTTCACAAATAGAGTATGTAACAATCATATGTAAAAATCCATGTTTCTTCCTTCTTTTCACTACAGATATACTGTTGATAGACTGGCTGCAGACAGTAAAAGTTGTAAATCATTTAAAAGAAACCAATCAACTCAACAATCTTAGAACCTTATAGTCCTTCACCACATGTGATGATTTCTTTGCATCTTGCTCCCGCAACCTTGTCACTGCCTTTTCCATACTGTAAAGGTAATCACCACCACAACCCTAAATCAAATGATGAAGCACTCTAGACCAGTGCATCTACTGAGTCCCTGCAAACTGAAACTCCAAGAAACACTTATCTACCATCTCCCATGTGCCAAAAGCATCTCATAAGCAAAGTTTATACCCTGACGAACTGCAAACTCAACCTGTTTTGCGGAATGATAAGCTTGCCCTTATTTGTGGGTGGATCAGATAGGCACAGCCCCAAATGATGATTCCGTGCCCACCCAACAACTCTTTCAGCTTCTGTTGGTAAAGCACAGACAAAACTATGATTCAGTTCAGAACGCTATTTGCTTTGATGCAATGGAAAATCTGATCACACATGCATTATCACTAGTGAAACAACAATATACACTGGAAACAAAAGATCATGCAAGTTAAATGTCTATCAAAAAACATCTTGAAAACAGAGTGAAAAAGTGTCATTCATGAACAGAATCGTACTCATGTCTGTGAGATTTAGTCCCAGCAAGTCCACCTTTGACAGCTCTGGACACTCCATATTATGTAGTTCAAGGACCTGAAACATTAAAGTAAAATTCATTAGTGCAGCCTTTCTGACATGGAAGTACAAATCATGCCAGTATCAGATGGTATTCACTCTAGCCAGCACCATTGGGAGATTGAAATGTCTCCAAGTCAGGACTTTGATCGGGCATCTAACGTACTTATATTCTACGGACCTGTGAAGGATGCTTTCATGAGGAACAAAAAAACATAAATCATTCAAGGTTCAAAAAGATGAGAGGACCTTGAGCAGCTGCTTCAGATTCTTTCGAGCATGACTTATCTCCTTGTCATACTGCAATTGCTTCTTCCAATCCCGCATCTGCTGCTCTTCCTGTTCCAAAGCAAACATGATGAAATCAGTGTCGAGAGCTAACACCGTGGACAAGGTCCGGTAGTTTCAATGCAGGCACAAGGGACTACTGAGTCCAGGGGTAGATTAGGCCAGCTAAAGGATGACACTTCTTAACAACAATTGCAAGCCATCAATGTGAAACAGTGCTTCACTGCATTGCAAAACAGATGCTCAAGGATACAACGAACACTCAACCCTTCAACAATCACAAAACTGACCTTAGGAGTGTAGATTTTGATAGTGTTCACAAAAAGCTCATAAACATCATCTGTGCCCAGCAGCTCATGGACTGTCCATGCTGCTGGTGTTTTCAGATTCTGCAATCACACTGCCTACAACTCAGTCAACTCCAAGGGAGTCAAAGAGAATGCAAACACGCAATCCATCCCCTTCAATATCCTGTTTAAGAAAATCAAGTTCTTTTGACATCTGCACAAAAAGTAAAGTTTGTTACCAGACGAGTGCGAATACTCTCCAAATGTGACTTCTGTCAAGACACCCAAACCAGCAGTCAAGTCAGGCAAGAAGCTAGAAGTTCACTTATAGGAAATTTTCATTTCAACCAGCATCTAGAGTCAACATCCATCCACCAATGTGAAAGTGACAGTCCATTTGATAATTTGCTTGTGTTAGATCCCTTGTTGTTTGCAGGCAGTATTGCCATCTAAGAAAATGCACTGCACAAGGTGTGATGAACTCCTAGTCAAGGGTTTCTTTTATGAGGATTTCATGAGACCTTGCAGAAGGTACTCAGGTCTTTATAATTACAGAGAGTTTCTCAATACCTACAATTCTAGTCTATGAGAAAAGAATAGATAGAAAAGGACATGTAGAAGATACCAGCTTTTGCTTATCATCATACTCTGTCTCCTCTTCATTTGTGCGGCTGGCAATGAGAACAATGGGACCCTCCAGCTGGTCAAACTTTGCCTCCACTTGCTCCAGAAACTCCTGTCTTCGTGCTGATGGTACAGCCCTCTCAAACCACTGCTTGGGGTCAGGAAAGTACACCACCAGGGGCCTTGTAGGTGATGTCATCTGCAACATACAAACCACCTGTAAGAATCTTGGCAACACAAGAACATGCAAGGGACATCTGTATATTCCTCACATGCAGCTTACTATTGAGGTACCTTTGCAAGTGTAACATGGTTGGCATTCTCACTACATAAAAAGTCTGCCCAAGGAGACTGTTGTACAAGGAAGGGTGCCACCAGGGGTACTCAGCAATCATTGAGAACTTATGACGACAAAGAAAAAATTGAAAAAAGGATCTGAATCAATGATACAAGCATACCTCACAGAGGCATTCAATTGCAGCAAGCCATTCATAAGTGGGATCAGCTGGTGGACTATCATCAGGTGCAAGATCAGACACTGCACAGTAATTAGAATGTTCAACATGTTAATGACAGAAACGATGCTACAGAATCCCCGATCTGTAGGAGATCGTCATGAATTTCACCTGAGATTCTTTGTCCATAATAATTGATGTGGAAACTAATGAACTAGCAACATACAGGGTGAACAACATACAGTTCCATGTAATCCTACTATTAACATTGACACCACCTCAGGTCCAAATCACAATCCTTGTGAACATGATTTCTGGGCCTTCAGGCAGTGAGGAGCAGAAGATCACTTCATGGCATGACTTAGCCCAGGGCCCAAGGTCTCCAGAGAGCGTGTTCCAAGATACTATCAGTAGTGCTAATATGAAACAAGAAGCATATTCTAAAGGGACCTACAAGAGTCAACCATGAAATAAATAAGAAAGAAATTCCTCTAGATAATTGGCAGTAAGTCAGGAATTAGACAGAAACTAGCAGTCTGTGTCTCACAGCCATAATAATCTGAATCCTGAGAACATCAATGCAGATGGTAGACCACACTTACAGTCACACCAGTCAACAAGAGCATGAGGCCTGTGGAGCTCTTCCAGTTTTCTACTTGGCCTTTCATCAAATTGAACCCCAACTTTTCCAGTATGACCTTTTGGCACAGATACTATCCGACCTGTCTGTCCAATCTTCATGAACTGCCTGTCCCACAACAGACAGACCATGTCATGCAAGACAAGAACATGCTACAGTCAGTGAATATCAAACACCTTTGAATCTACAATGCCTGCAAACCTGGCCATACATAAAGATTGACTCTAAATGTCATCTAACACCAAAGCAAATAATGGCTGAGAAAATACACCTGGTCTTTTCACTCCTGCCAAGCCTATCGCTACCACCAACATACTTCACTCGGTCACCTTCACAAAGAAAATCACCAGGGTTCACCAGACAAGTACTTCATGAAACTGGACAACCTTTCTGCCAATCCATCATGCTGGACAAAACTAAGGCATGGTAGAAAGAACTGGACAACCTTTCAGAATAAGGAAAACATGAGGAAAATGTGCTTGGTAGGTCCTATCTGAGCATAGAAGCAACAGAAAGTTTCATGTCCTGCTGGAGACAGTAAAGCAGCTCTCTTCACCTTTCCTCAACTTAAAATCTGGGTGAGAGCCTTGTTGCTCCAAACTATCATCACCCCGGTCTCTCCTTTCCTGGTCACACATAGGAAGACCCCATGCATCAGGTACCTGAACACAAAGGTTGATTTCCATACATAACTTGACACAAAGGTAAAGAGTTCAGCCATCCAATAGAATGACTCTTTACAGCAGAAACCTGCAACAGCACTCGTTGCTTGTATTCTTCCACACTCTCAGCAGCAAACTCCAGCACTGCACTGCAAGACTTTGAGCTTTCCTCTTCATTGTCTTCGTCGCTGTTGTCTGAATTGCCAGAAGATCCCTCATGACAATCAACCTCAGTATCTGAATCCTCCACATCAGACTCTGAAGAGAACTCTTGATCCCCATAGTCCTGCATCAAGGGTTCAAGTTTACGTCAAATCCATCACAATCTCAAGTAGCAGACGCCCTTGGTATACCTGGTATCAAGAAATCTCTAAAATCCACTCAAACCATGTACCACCATCAAAACTTGCACCCTGACACCTCAATAAGCTGAAATTGCATTGATGTTCCCAGCATTGAAAGATAAATGGAATGCATAGTGAATGGCAATACTCTGACTAAAAGGTCCAGTGCATTGCAAAGTAAGACAAGATTAAGGATACTGTCACTGACATGGGGAGCAAGAGCACAACTATCCAGCACAAGCAATGATGCCTTCAGATGGTGTGCAAGTGCCTCCACCATCCTTTCCTGATATAATTCCGTCCCTGTCCAATTTCAAAAGTCCAACATGTCATAAACAGCTTGAGTAGGAAATTAAGTGGTGAGGCTGTTAACTGCTGTTTGCCTCTTACATGGTTTCTAGCTGTGTAGTAAACAAGGTCACAACTTGTGAGCAGACTGAACAACCATGAACCTATTTAGAACTGAGATCATGGATGCATTTACAGATGTTGAAGAGGCCATGACCATGACTCTCTTTTGCAATAGCACCAAGGAACAGAAGCACTTTGGAACTCATTTACAACTCTAGTATCATGATGGAGCTCTACACCCACAGATTGCTCTTGCAAACTGGAATCCAAGAGTATCAAACATGAGAAACCCCTGTCAATCTGTAGATCTGCTGTTAAGAAATGCCAATGCTAGCAGAATGAGACAAGAATTCACCTGCTGGCCCCCGGAGGCATACCCGACGACTTGAAGATGGCAAGCCTACACCATATGTCGCAAATTTGGGCTGCAACAGATGTGCAGCTGCACACTCCACCAGAAGATCTCTTGTGTTCTCACTGCCACCACCACCACCACCCTTGGCCTTCAGAAGTGTACCAAATTGAACTTCAAGGAAACAAATAAAGAGATGCCATTGCAAATCAACCTAGAACACCACAGGTTTAGGAACAGCAAACCCTAATCAATCATACATTCCTCATCCAATCTAGCTCGTAGAAGAAGTCTCATACACTCATCCCAAACTAAGCGAGCTACTTCACTCTGCTTCACTGAGTATGTGCGTATGTCCCAGCTTTCCAACACTGTTTACCTCAAGGAACTTCAAGGATTTCTGCAGCAGGATTCTTTACTTGTCAATAGGTCAGTTACAGGTTATAAACCAAAGCAAAGTCTGCAGACTTATAGCAGAGAGAGAACTCAGCTAGAGAGGCAACTTAGATTTGTCACAAAATCAAAGCAACAGTGCATTTCACTGCTGGCAATCTTCTTTCCCAAAACCTAGAGTGAAGTGCTTGCAAGGGGCAATCAAAGCAACAATGCAATGGAAAGGACTGTAAACAATGGCCACAACAAGTTGCCAATTGCAGTGATCTGCGCACATCATTGACAGTTTCTTGATCAAAGAGCAGATGCATCTGGAGCCCTAAGAATGAGCAAGAGTGCCTGATGTTTGTGGCATTCTTCTAAGGTTGATGTCATTTGGGCATTCTGCATCATCGTCATGATACTGATACCATAAGAGAAGGAGAATGTGAAGGAGAATCAGATGATTGAATCTTCAAATATGGTTGCAAGATCATGCAATTACCTCATGTGGTAGGGAAAATCTTTGAGTGAAAAGCGCAAATCCTGCCAATCCAACAACAGTTTTTCGAATGTCGACTTATACCTTGCCTTTTGTGCCCTGTACAGAAAATCCTTGTGCAATTCTCCTGGAAGACCTTGGTCAATGTCCTCGACTTCCATCTTTGAGGCGAGAATGTGCTCGTCCCCTTGCCCTAATTGACCGCTACAAGTCGCAACTTCTGGCCTTTCCCCTTCGTCAGTAGCTTGATTCCATTCTACTGCTCCTCCTAAGCTACAAGAGACGACCTGCTCCCCCTGTTGATCTTTCTCCTCGGCCTCTCCGTTTCTCGAGATTGCAGCCGGTTGCTGGTTGTTCTCATCATCGCTCTGCCTGTCGCTGTGATCACTGCTGATCCATCGTACAAAACTACTGGACACACCACCCTGTCTTTCTCTTTCTTCACTTCGAAGCACGGATACATTTGCGAGAGAATGTACTTTCACGCTTGGAGCAACAAAAGCTCGCCTTTGGAGAAACGAATTCCTCCTATCGTACCTCAGTCGACCGAATCCTGGCAACAACGCAACACGACGCTGTCGCACAATAGAACCACCCACAGCCGCATTACCAGAAGCGCACTCCAATTTTCCACCAAGAATCCCTTCAGTTTCCGATCGGAGGGGACTCGGCGACAACAAGAGTCCACTACTGTGAAGAATTTCGTCCTCGGATACCGCAAACTTGTTCACAAGGTCACGATTTGAGAAAGAAGTAGCCGAAGTAGAAGCAGTAGCAGCAGACCTGACAAATTTAGGAGTAGCGATCTGCGGTGTAACAATGCCACGACGGGCTCTGGAAAGCGATCTGAGCCTGATGAGCGTCCCCATGACAGCGGCCGAGAGGGTGCAATACGAAACCCAGGAAGCAGCAGGAGGAGATCGAGAGACAGACAACACGCAGGACAGACACACAGACAAACAACCAACGAGGGTTTAGAAATGCATAGGAGTGAATTAGGGTTTAGAGCGCCAAACCCTAAAAGTGCGACCCCACCCTGGTGTTCCAGATCGTAACTGTTGTTCCCCACTTCGTTAAATCAGGCCACAAGTGGAACTGGGAGAAACCAAAGTGGTACCTTCCAAGTGTGGTGTCACTTGACCATAAATTATTGACTCTCTTGAATTTTTTGTGACAAAATTAAACAATTCAAAATTAAACAATTCAATTGAACCAAAATTAATTCATGCTTATCAATAAATTGAAACTTCAATTTCATTAACATAGAACAATATTTATTATTCACAACCAGTAAATTTTTTTTGTGATAAATTTTTCACCTCAAATATTTAAATAGGAATATTTTGTTGCAAAAATTCCTTGTCATTTTAAGGGAAATTTTCCTACATTTTTTCAAAAAAAAATTTGGAAACATTTCCTAACATTTGGACACATAGTTTTCCATTTTGGGATTAAAACAATTTGGTTAGTTTTCTACAATTTTCTTTTACAAATGTGTTGTCATT
>Ga0209208_10004080_pt1 | contig 20821 bp, 20 predicted proteins | sample S1TSphfallax_3_FD_187694 | JGI IMG/M metagenome (GOLD analysis project Ga0209208, IMG submission 187694) | Host-associated microbial communities from peat moss isolated from Minnesota, USA - S1T2_Fd - Sphagnum fallax MG (SPAdes) (version 2) | ecosystem: Host-associated > Plants > Peat moss >...
GCACCAAAAGGCAATGGTCTTATTCCAATTGAATTCCAATCCAAATATTCCAAGGAATTCACTCAAAATGTCCACCACCTTGTGCAAATTCTCCTAGTACTATGAATGTTGTGTTGTTTACATATTGGCAAAAGGTTTGTTGGCTTCTTGATTCTAGAAGCCAAATCCTTTTTACGTTACTTAATTTCATAGCTTCTTTAAACATAAGGTTAAATATTTTTCAAACAATAAAGAAGAGGTAAGGTGCCAAGGGGCAACCTTGCTTAACTCCCTTATGTATCTTAAAGGATGATGTGATGTTTCCATTGAAGCATATTGGTACCTTTGCCTTTTGTATCAAGAAGTTGATTAGGTTGAAAAACTCATTTGGCATGCCTAACTTCTTCATGGCCTTAAACAAAAAAAACACCCAACTAACCTTATCATAGGCCTTAGCAAAATCTAGCTTGAAAAGCACTAGGGGTTAGGTTGGGTAGATTTCTTAGCCCAATCAATGGTTTCATGGACTAAAAACACATTGTCCAAAATTAACCACACAATAAAAAGGCTATTTGATTGCACCCAATGATCTCCATCAATTGAGGTTAAAGTTTTAGTTGTATGGATTTGGTGAAGATTGTATAAGCTACAATGAGTGACAAAGTTGGTTTCAAGTTCACTATTTTTTTTTTGTCCCTAGATTTGAAAATTAGGGTAATCTGCATGAACCAAAGTTGATCCCATTTGGTCATTTTTATTCTTCCATTTTTATTCTACGAATAGCATCTTGTAGAATTTTTGGCCAATTATGTACCAAAATCATATGTAAAAGTTGAGAAGGATTCCATTTAGGCCTAGCGCCTTTTCCTTGGCCAAGATTTTTTATGTTATTTCAATCTCTATTTTTGTGATGGGTGCAACTAGTACCTCCATATAGTTAATGAACTTTGCAACCAAGATTGAACATAACAAGTTGGTTTTTGGATTCCTTTATTTCTTGTGTGTTCACCAATGCCTTGTAAGAATCAACAACTTGAGTGTAAATGGTGTCAATTGAAATCCAACTTGTTTGACCATGACAACTTTCCTTGGTCCCATAGTATGTAGATTTTGGGTTCGAAGCATGTTGGATTCAATATATTTTTCATTAAGATAAATCTTAGTAAAAATAAGATTTGGCATGAGTTAAACACACAAGGTGTTAAAATTAACAAATAACAACTACATGGGACATGCATAAAATATAGTATAGAGAGTTGAAACAAAGAAAATTAGGATTAATATATTTCATCAAATTAGTATTGAAAAAAAAAAAAACAACCCCATTTTAACCTTCAAAGCATATTGAAAGGGTGAATTATTGAAAAAAGCTACAATTGGACTCTAGGTGCACATTTAATGTCAACATATATTGACATATACTCCCAACTTTGAATGAATAAAAAGTCCAAACTCAAGAGGGAAAATTTTCACTTAGAAAATATATAAAAATAATAATGAAAAAAAAATTCAATTTCATTACCAACAAAAATCTAATGGTCATCAATATACCTTTACACTAATGAAAACAACTCATCCAATCAAAGGGTAGTACAATTATTTGAAATTTGAATGTATGGCTAACACATTATCAATAAATTTGTCGACTAATTATTTGATATAATTAATATTTTAAATTAATATTATTCAATAAATATTATTTTCAATCTATATTCTCATTGAAAATTTAAAGAGTCTCCAAACTAATTATCATCTTTTATAGTTCAACTTATGACACTAAAAATAACAGAAAGGAAAACAATGGAAAAATCAACAATAGGGAAAGGGAGAGAGTGAGAGCTTAGAAGTGCTAGAAGAGATTGAATGTCTCTTTCAGAAACAAAAAAATAAAACTCGAAATAATTGTCTTGACAATTTGTACTAAGAGGTGAATCCAGAGTCTTGGGTACTGAATTATTGAGGTAGAAGCCATCGTCATCTGTGAGAGGCATCCAAAGAAGGAAGTAGAAGTATTTCTATTGTAAGAGTACAAATGATATAGACTCTCGTGAAAGCATCATACATGGTGCATAGATCAATATGAAGGCTCAAAAGTCGAGCAAGTGACTATTGGAAAGCAAAATAAATAGTTCAGGTTCTCTTAGCCTCTCAAGGCTGAAGTCATCCCAAATGTTGAAGTTTGGTGACTCATCCCAAAAGTACTTTGTGACAAAACAATTGGAATTCACTAAAGAAAATGATACTCGTCATGCTACCTAAGACTATACATGATATTGCTGGGAGCTTCATTGACGAGGGTTATACGTCATGTACTTAAACAAAATTCCTCTTGATCATACCATAGTTATCTAATACGGATCATACTACTAGTTAGGTGATGACTAGCTTTGGCTTGACGCATTTCAACATCACAAGTGTCTTTGACAAACCTATAGCATATTAAAAAAAATTACTTCAAATTTTTGTGCAGCCAAGGAAATGGCAAATTAATGTTGTGTAGATTGAGTTGATCACAAAAGCACAAAGCTTCCACAAGGAGAGGAGTTTTAAAGTCCAGGTGGTTTAAAATAGGGAGCATACGCAAAGATTTTCTCTGGGTTAATTGGAAGTTGCAGAAGGCCTTTCAGGGGTTGTTTCATACATGCATTCCCTTCCCACATAGACTCCCATGGACTCCCTCCTATCTCCAACGCACACATATCACTCGTAGTGTCCAAAATCATCTGCACAAGCAAACAAACCAATAACCCACTATGTAGATTCACTTTCCTGTTGGGAAAGCTATTCTGAAAGTAAGAATTGTGTGCAGATCACCTTGGGTTTATTATTTACATAAACATTCTGATTATCTGAATCCAAAGCACGTCTAAACTGGACAAATTACTCCCTCCAGGATACATACAAGCAAAATAAAATAGTGATTGGGTTGTTATACAGATATAACAAGAAGAAGAGGGAAGCATACCCTGCCCTGATCTCCCTTTTCAGTGCGCTCCCACATTTGGAGCCGTAGCTTCCCAAAAAATGTGTCCTTACATAAAGGCACCATTCCAACATTGGCAGCAGGTGCCCGCAAAGTGCAACCTGGTTCACTTGATGTAGCTTCCAACTTCACCTGTTATTCATGCACCCAAAGAGTAAGAAATAAACCTGAATTCATTGACTGGCACACAAAGCATCCAGAACCTCCACTGATGCATGCCACCGAATTATCACAAGCAAGGCTATTTATTACATATATACCTCATGGGTCTTTGTTGATGCAGACATTTTCCATGATCCCCAAGGAGCCATCTCCCAGTCTACACTGCCTTTCCATGGGACAAATTCATAGAACTTCCCTTCAAAGTGGACACAGACCTGAAACCAAGAAATGCAATCATCACCTTGTACACAAGGTCATAGCTATTAGACAGACTCACCAAGAGATGGATCATTCACAACTTTCTACCTCTTAACACAGAATTGAAGCTGTTACAACAATAGACTTCCAAGAACACCCATTTGATGAGAGTCAACAGAACTTTTGTCTTCCCAAGTTTTCAGAACTTTTGAACTGTTGCTTGATTTGCTCACATCTTCACATGCTCTAAACTAGGCACTGGCTGCACACTGTCAAGTTCATCCATCCACTGATTCATTGACTAAAGAATCTTGTGTGCAAACTTGGGTAACAGTAGGCAGACTAACCAGGGCAACATCTTCAAAAGTATTCTTGAAAAAAGGAAGCCCTCTCCTCCCTCCACCAGCTGTCAAAGCTACATCCTTGAAAGTACCTTCAAATACATTGCATTGCACCTATGGACTCACCCAACCCAGTTCACATTGCATTAGTTCTTAGCCCAAAAAGTTCACACATGCTTGATTCACAAAACGTTTGTGCTTTTCTTTGCTCCTTTTGGGCTGTTGCAAATCACCATGAATATATACTAGAACATTGTGGTCCAAAATTCCTTAAGTGTAAAAAAGCTACGAAAGAAGCATACCCAAAACCATTTCTTGGGGAAAGAGCCGCCCCAATTCTTCTCACAGTATGAGGGCGCATCCTTGAACTCAAAACGCTGATCACCCCATTCAATCCACCCTTTCAAGGTAGTTGACATATTCCATAATTAGCAGTTGAAGCATGACACATTCTCATAATTTCTAAGGAGACATCTTGGGCACTAGAATGTGGTACATTGACAAAATGCCCTTATTGTGCTTCCGATTATGAGATCTTACATTGTGTCTATGCCCATAACTTGAAGATCAAAAAATGCAGCCAACTACTAACAACAGTGAACCTGGGGGAACATACATCATTGCTGTCATGAAAGGTAAGATTTTGTCAAGGAAATTAGAGGTACCAGTAGAGAGGCCAGCTGCCATGCAAATCTGCCAATGGGGCTCAAAGACAGGTAAAGCTGCTAGCCAACCAGCAGTGGCTTTTTGGGTCCCTCCTTTATCTCCCCATCCATAAACAGGAACAGTAGTATACTCCCACTTTGCATGTTGCACAGTTTTTGCAAAATCAGTCCTGTAAGTGAAAATGCCCTTCTTACTCCCAACCTCTTTGCTATCTCCTCAAACACCTCATGCAGCTTCTAATCCTAATACTTGAAGCAAGAAGAGATTCAACAAAACTTAAAAAGCCTGTAATGCTTAAAGAATACGCTATAAAGTTGCAATGGTATGTACTGACCCACACTTTTAATAGAGAGCTGTGTTCAAGCATGTTTCACAAACCAAACTGACAAAGAAACTTAGCAAAAAAAGCTTATATAACTGGAAATTAGAGGTTGAACTAGACTTCCTTCCATGTGTATCCTCAAAAAATTGCTGTGCATTAAAAATATTACCTGCCATTGTCAAATAAAATGCCCTGGTGCAATGTAGGTGTTGCTTGATAACCTTCTTCAACCAGCTCCCAAAATTCCTGCCCTTAACCTTTCTATCATCAGCAACCTAACACTTCATTCTTACAATTTCCAAGTATCATATACATACACTTGGTATCAATTAAAGTTCATCATCACCACAAGAGTAGTAGTAGAGACAGATAGTGCACAAAGTAGAATAATACAGATTATGAGACAGATGGTGCGACCAGGAACGAGAATAAAGATTCTTGAGGTTCTATGAGATTCATCCTATTTCTATCAAGTAGAATTACAGCCTCTTTGGATCACACAAACAATTCAGTAACCTGCCATCCACCCACCTGAGAAATGTGTGCCCAAAAGTAAGATACAAAATTTGGACACATACCGTAGGAGAGGTCTCTGACACTGGAGGCAATGCCCCACTTTTGGCACGAAATGTGTTACCCAATGCAAGTTCATGGCGGTCTACATCAAACAAAGAAGAAAAAAGAAAAGTGGATGAGAATTGTTTTAGCACAGATGCCCATCTGTAACTGACATGGCATTGAGTCTCTCCTTGTTGCATCTTCTTCACTCTAGGTTACGTCCACAGGTGCAATAGCAGCTTCTTTGCAAGCAATGAGGCAGAGGTTTACAGATTGATCTTCAGAAGATTTCTATTCCACCATACCTTCATAGAAAATCATTCCAGGTTGCAATATAGAAGAAGAATGCACTTACGTCCCCAGAAGGATTTGACAGAAGGTTGATCTTGAAATAGGTATTCATCATTGGCACCCATAATCTGAGCAGCACTGGAGGGACCACGTGCTCCTCCTTCCCTTTCGCTGGAACCAGCAGCAGTTCCAGCATTCTCGCTTACATACATCCATGCAAAGCTTTGTTTCACCTCTGGTATTGAGACTTTGAAGTACCAGCCTTCAAAAAACTCACGGCTACTACCATCGAAGTGATAGCTGAGAGAGAGAGAGAGAGAGAGAGAGAGAGAGGGGAAACAAAACAAAACAAAACACAATACAAAAAAAAGCACCAAACTGTCAGTCTTGTATCATGCATGACTCTTATCCTCTCCAACAGCAAGTTGAAGAAGAGCACAATGCCCATGTCTATCTATGCTCAACAACAAAATCACATCTTATCTTTCAGAAAGGACTATTGCAGGAACTGCACAAATCAATGTTTCCCACAATGCACAAAGAGCTGAAAACATGAGCATTGCATGACTCTTATCACTCTCCAATAGCAAGTTGAAGAAGAGCACAAAGCCCATGTCTTTATCTTTCTCTATGTCTCTGTCTCTGTGCTCATTAACTAAATCAGATCTTCTCTTTCAGAAAGGACCCATTGCAGAAAATTGGGCAAATCCATGCTTCCCTCAATGGACAGAGAGTTGAAAACATGAGAATTTGGAGCTGAAACAGGAGGAACTGAGAGAGGGGGGGAGAGGTGGGGATTGTAGTGAGCTTACCCACTGTGAGGACTGCGAGTTTCTCTCACTGGAGTGGTAGACATGGCGCTTTCCTGTAGTGGGTTCCCACGCTTCTGCAACACCAAGGTCTGTGAAGAAAGAAGAGGAGGAGGAGAACAGGATTGCTGTTTTGTGGGTGGTGGTGGTGGTGGTGGTGGTGGTGGTTCGTTTCGAGCATGAGTCACGATAATAGGAGTCGTGCAAGCAGTACAAAACACGCATGACGGCATAACCTGAGTCATGTCCTTCTCAGTAGAAAGCGGACAAAGCGGAAACGGACAAAGCGGAAATGGACCACAGTGGGGCCTAGGGGTGTGGTGCCTTGGAATTAGGGTTTCGAGACACTGTTTTGTTTGAAAGTAGCTGCGAGAAGAGCACACGAACAACACGAGAAGAAGAAGCAGAAGAAGAAGAATAGAGAAGAGAAGAGAAGAGAAGAGACAGCAGCATCGAGAGCTTGGAAACCATGAGCAGGGGATCTGGAGCTGGATATGATCGTCACATCACCATCTTCTCGCCAGAGGGTCGGTTGTACCAAGTGGGTATGTGTTTGTTATTCTCTTGCCCATCTCTGTCTGTCTGTGTGCCTGTTCGATCTCTCTCTTTCTCGAGCTTCCGCCTGACTGCTTGGTTCTGTGGGTTTTTTTTGGGCGGGGGCGGGTTTCAGAATATGCCTTCAAGGCAGTGAAGGCAGCAGGAATAACCTCGATCGGTGTCCGTGGCACAGACTCAGTATGCTTTGTGACTCAGAAGAAAGTCCCGGTATGTTTGCAAACAGTAGGTACTTGGTTACCTATTTCAGTTTCTCCTTCCTTTTGCAAGACACACAGAATTTGGACCTAACCCAATGGTTGGTGCGAGTATGGATATGGCAGGACAAATTGCTTGATCAATCAAGTGTGAGCCATCTCTTTGCCATCACAAAATATATTGGCCTTCTTGCCACTGGCATGACTGGTGAGTAAAATTATGTATACAGCTCACTATGCACCATAAGAGGTGTTGTTTTTTCTTTTTACTTCATCAAATTGGGCATCATCTTCTTGAGGTGAATTGTTCATAAATAAGAGGCCATTATTCTTTACATGTCCTTCATATTGGCTGTCTGTGTGTGCATGCATTGGAATGCAGCGGATGCAAAGTCATTGGTGTCACATGCACGCAGTGAGGCAGCTGAGTTCAAGTTCAAACTAGGTTATGAGATCCCTGTTGACTACCTTGCAAAGCGGTAAGCTGTTCATTCATCTGGTAACATCTGTCATGGACAATTTGGTCATTCATTCCATTTTGAATCTGTGGATTTCAGTGTGTGTATATGCTATGACAGTTTGATCAAGTTGGATGGACACTTATAATGCTCATCTTTGTGGTGGGGAATTGCCAATGGGAGCAGGCTTGCTGATCGGTCACAAGTATATACTCAGCATGCCTACATGCGGCCTCTTGGAGTTGGTGAGTTTCTTTTTCCTCTCTTTATGCAAGACAGGTTGATTGCAGGCTCTGATTTGAGCTTTCCCAGTTTTTTGAGATGGTATTTTTGTCTAACTATTGTGAGGGACAGTCAACAGTAGTTTTCAATTTGGGCATGGAACTTTGAGAATCTCATGCACAGGGATAATCACTAGTGAGTGAAACTGTAATTTATGGAGGTTTGTACACTTGGAGCTTCATGAACTACCAGACAGATGGCCTGTGAACTTGAAGTTTTAGGGTTGTGGGTTATAGCTAGCACCTGTAAACTGTTATTCGTGCTTTTGATGCAGCCGCAATGCTTATTGGCATTGATGATGAATTGGGACCTCAGCTGTATAAGTGTGATCCAGCTGGCCACTTTGTTGGTTACAAGGTATCTCTTTCTCATGAATTTCTTTCTGCTGTGTCTTGCAGTCTCTTCTATGTGGGAGGGATGACACTGTTGAGCTTCTTTGCTTTAGTGGTTATGCTCTTGAGAAATTTGGCCAGTCAATGTTCAATTTCCATTGTGTTTGAATTTCATGTAGGAATCTAAAGAAGTGTGTAAATCAATCTTCTGCAGGCAACCAGTTCAGGCTCAAAGGAACAGGAAGCTGTGAACTTCCTTGAGAAGAAAATAAAGAATGACCCTCAACTCTCTCAGGATGAGACAGTGCAAGTAAGCTATCACCCACAGGTTTGATAGGGTCCATAGGATAGAACAGTGCAAGTAGGCTGCTGCCCCCCCTATCCAAGTCATTCAGGCGTTAGATCAGGTCCAAGTTGAAGGTTTTTATTTGCTGTCAAGCTGTGATATAAGTGGGAAGAAAACTGGAGTCTTATGAATGTTGAGCAGGGTTGTGCAGGGACAATGGGATGCTTTTAAGAGAACTGTGTGTGCTGTGACCTTGTTGTGGCCATAAAGACCATGCCCGGTTCGGAGAAGAGTCAAGAGAGATGGAGAGAATTAAGATGAGGAGTTTTATGTTTATCATGTTGGAGAGATTGCTAATTTTATTCTCCTTTTTTTGACACACGTGCAACAGACTGCCATCTCAGCTCTGCAGTCAATTCTGTTGGAGGACTTCAAGCCCACTGAAATTGAGGTAAAGAAGCTGTGATAAATCTGAACTCTAGTTGGCTTCCACTGCAACTAAGCTACCCACCCAATGCCTGAAACCTGCAGATGGTTTTGGAAGGAAGGAACTTGTGCATAAAGAACTCAACTCTTAAGATATCCAACTCTGGTTTTGGTCCTGTTTTAGTTGGCACAATGTGATAGCAAGCCAATCTAGACAATGCTTCTTGTATACTAGAGAGCCACCTGCCACAGTACGTCGGTTCTGCAATTAACATCCATTCAAACATGTTCACCTAAGAAAGTTGCTCTGCAAAGTAAGTTATGATCCCTTCATAGCTAGGGAGGCAGACCTGTGCAAAACAAGGGATCCTGGGCCTGTCATGTGAGCTCTGTTGGAGGATATTTGAAGCTGGTATACTGGAGTACCACAAAATGTATTGCATGCCATATCCTGACGGCAAGGCTAGAGGTCAAACTGCTGTTAGAACATTGTGTAGAGGACTTCCTTTCTAGTCAGCTTAATGAACTTTAATGCAATAGAGTGAGGAATTTTCCATAAGATCTGTCTGGAAATCAATCAAAATCAAGTGATATCCCAGAACACATCATTGCTTCAAATTCCTTGTATATATGTTGTGGCACTGGCCAGAGTTGCATCCTTGGACTAATTTATTGGTGGGTGTAATGTGCATGTGGTGTGGCAGGTTGGAATAGTCAGTAAGGGCAATCCACACTTCCGTGTTTTGACAACGGAGGAGATTGATGAGCATCTAACAGCCATCAGTGAGCGTGACTAGGACCTTTTTGCTTCTTTATTGTCTCTATGACATGGAGATGGTTTTTGGTCACAGTTTTAGACTTGGATTAATGATTCATTTGCTGCTGACAACCACTTATAAAGGAAGAATGGTTCACCGACTTGCTTGTCTCTAAGGTGAGGCAAGAATATCAGTGGTTAGTGCAGTTCCTGTAGGTACAGTATTCTCAGGTACATGGTATATAGGTGTAGTGCCAAGTGTCTGCTGTGGTTTGAGATGCTATAGAAGTGTTGGCAGTGGATACGACTTGTGAATTGCCAACTATTTGCAATTTGTGTCAACAACAAGCTGGTTAAATCTCCAAAGAGTAAACTGCATTATCTCAATTGTTTATTCTTGTCTATCCTCTATTGTAACCCCTCATGTGGGCTATGGCTGTAATTTCAACTAGTTTGCACCATGTGAACCCAATGATGAGCTATTGATCACAAATGAGATTTGGTGTTCCAAGGCCAAAATACTCTTTGATCATTTAGTGCTTCTCTGGAAAAATTCTTTTGGTATAAGAAGACTTTAATCAAAAGGATTGCAAGGGTTCCTCCCAAGCATTACAAAAGAGATTCCAACCATATTAAAGGCTTACTATTTATGTTGGCTGTGGAATTCAGATTCCAAGTTGGCCACCCATCCATCTCAAGTTCTTTATTTTCAGCCCAAGTTGCTTACCTTTGAAATTCAGGAAGTGGGACCTCCTGTATTCAATGTCCCATGCACAACTTAAAACATTGGAGCATTGTTTCAACTATAAAGAATTGAACTTGATAAATAAATATATCTTCTCACATGACAAGTTAGAACCAGTAAAAGAGAGGCAAGGAAAATGTGAAACATCTTCAAAGTCTTAGAATTGAAAGACTCCGAATAAATCATGAGCACAAGGAGAAAGTTGAGAAGCATTTCAGCAATACAATACAGGCAACGGCAAGGTGCAAGCTTATGTATATAATTGGGGAGTTTTGGGGGAAGATGAAATAATGGTTTTTGAAAAAGGTACCTCAATGAGATGCTTAGAGGGTTTCCACTTTAGACTGGTTGCAGCAAGATTCAAAGGATTGTCATTTATCAATCATTCAATGACAAAACACACAATAGTCAAGAGACAACAGAATTCAACAACAATTGGAACAAATCTCACGAAAGCTGTCTTTATTCTATTCAACCAATTGCGACTTGATACAGAGCAGAAATTGAATACTAGCTTAAAATCAACCTTACAAGGTAGGCATATAATAAGAAAGCTCAGTACCCAACACATTGTAGAATGTACAGAGGTATCAACGGAAATTACACCTAGTTTTCTTACTAAACCTTTGGTACAGAGGAAAGCTAGGTTGGTAATTTCCTTAGATAGACTTCCCTAAAACTGTGGAAAGATTTTTAAAACTTTGCAATTTACCTTCATTGCAAAAATGCATGTGACCATGACATACATGTCATGTTTGTCCTGCACATATGTGAAATCTGTGTGAGAGCGCAAATGCAGAGACATCTGGCTCAATCTGGGCAGGACCCAAACAATATGGTGGCCCCTAAAGAAGCACCTGACATAAAGGGCTACAATGACTATGCCTAGAGTTTCAATGATTGAGAAACAGATTCAAAGCTTCTGGGAAAAGGAGCCCACTAGCAAGAAGTCACCATCTAGTTTCAACAGAAACCATGGATAAGAAATTCAACCCTGAAAGGTCCAAATCTCCAAACATACTCGAAATTGCCTCATTTGGGAGCAAGTCAAGAAATGAGTGATTTCATCACTGCAGCTCTCCAACAGGTGCTTCGCTGAGCCATAGATGATGGATGAAATCATATAGGTTTCCACTTACGCTCACCTGTTATCCCAATTCAACACAGAAAGAAAAAACTCAACACATGAGGCATACGTGTACATACTTGGAACTGCTGACCTTCAACTGTTCAGGGAAAGCCCATAAACCCAATTGCAACCTCAGAAACTGAAAAGACCCATGAAAATTTTGATCTTGGATTTCTGATTACCAGCCACTAGACTGTCACAAGAAACCTACTAAACTGACTCAGAAAATTAAACCAGGTACAATGAGCATCAAAACAGACTACCAGTCTCCGATAATAGTGGCATGAGTTAGAGACCTTGAAAGGGGTGGGGTTTAGGGCACGCAAGTGGTCGGAGCGCATTGCAGAAATTTGTTCCATGCAATGCTTTTTCACCTCTTCTAGACTTGGCAGTTTCTCCCTCCGCACTGCCATTTACCCTCACTCATGAGAAACACTTGAAAGGGGACATTGAGAGTTGCTCACATCAAATCAACAAAACAGCTCAACACAAAGTTTAAATCCCCTATTCCCCTCTTTCTGCATCTCCACACTATGTGTGTGCACTAAGACCTCACATGAACAACCCAATGGTTGCACTCTGATCAAAATTGAAATGCATGATCTGGATGCAATGAGTCTTTTCTGTATTACCACATAAACAAAAAATGCATGATTTCAAATGTCAGTCAAAGGCACCACCTATGTTGAGAAAATTCAATTCTATTTGTACAAGAATCCACAGATGGAAAAGCTCACCAGGTTTTGCTGCCCAATAGCATTTATAAAGAGGCTCCACACGGGTAGGAACCACATATGCTCTCTTGGACTCAACAAATGGATGATGACACAAAATCCGCTCTCCTGGCTACTTCAATGTGTACCCACAATTTTTTTCCAACAGACTCAACTCAGAAAGTGCAGCCGCACTACAGCTTTATTGCCACAAACAGACTGCTAAAGTAAGTAACCAAGCTGAAGACTGCAATTTTGATCCAAGTCTGAAAACATGTCAGAGTGAGAGTTGGTCTGAATAGGCAGTCCCTTTTCTTATTTGATTATATCACAACAAAGATCAAGAGTTTTGGGTACTACAAAAGAGCATCAATTACCTAGTAATGCACCAGAAACTGTTTATGGCAATCAAACTACAATCATTTGAATGACACATGAAGGTTTACAAGAATTACCTGGGGCTGCACTTCATTTTCTCCAATCATGAGATCCACCAAAGGTACACCTTCTCTACCATACAGCCGAAAACATTTTTTCTTGCATGGTATTGTCACCTGTAAATTCCCGCACTCCCTTCCATCATTCCCTTTATTTTCATCCTCCCTGCTGTTTATTATACCATTGTGCAGTGCACCTTTCCAAAACTGAAGATAAGGGGAAGAAGTCATGAAAAGGAAAGGGGGAAAGAAAGAAGAGACATGGCTTAACAAAGTTTATGTGCTAAGATAATCTGAGAAATGGAACAGGTTGAAGTTGTCCATAGAAACAGACGAGAACAGCATTGGACGATTCATGCCAATAAATAAAGAAATGCATGAAGCAGAAATACCACAAAACAAGGAATGAAGACTTGGGTACAACCTTATTCGGATCTTCTGAAAGTTTTATTCGGGGATGCCCATTGATTTCCACCAATTTGTACACACAGCCGAGTGCAGGCTGAGAGAAACATGTGACCAAATGGGTGCCTATTCCAAATGCATCCACCTCATGTCCCTACATCTCCAAACATCACCTCCCCAGAAACAATTAAGAACTGTTACATGTGGTCCACAAAAACATCTTGTGGGTGCAACCAAGAGTACTAAAGAATAGATCTTCACATGCCACGATATGAACAAGAGACAATTGAAAAAATACACTTTCTCATACACATGATCTGCCACACCACATCCGTCAATTGCATGACATTTGGGGGTTCTATACTGTGTAAAAATATACAGAGAAAGCAGTACAAGGGTTGAGAGAACTAGTATGGACTAACCTGCTTATTGAGGGCATCCAGAGTGGCTTCATTTATGTCATTACTAGCAACAATAACAAGTTTCCCAAATCCCGCAACACCAAACTCCTTTTCAACCAAATGGAAGAACTTGCGTGTCTCTATAGAAAAATATGAAAGGTCACCTGAGTCCAATCGAATCCCAAGCGCTTTGTACCTGTCAAACCCCACAAGAAAAAGGGTCAGAACTCAAAACTCCACAGAGACATTGAGAGAGATGAAATTGTCAGTCAGATGTCACATTCTAAGTAACAAACATAAATCCTCACATATGTGTCTAGTTTGATCATGTGCTGCAGCCTGACACATCTCTAGCCTGTGAGTGAGATGCATACCCAAGTTCATGGAGAGCAAGAGCAACAGCACAAAAGTTTGGAAGACCGCTTCTCAAGACCTGTAATAACACTTCTCATTATTCCCTACACACACTGAGACTCTGACAGAAATAAAAGGCCATACCTTATTGATTATGTTACAAGTGTAGCTGCTGTAAGCATGATGTACAAACCAGAACAGAAATCAGCAAATCTCAAATCTCAAGCCTTCCTGAACTCTGATGGCATTCAGACCAGTGATGTGGCCATCGGACAAATGTGACCCTAGTGCAAGAAGCCAAGACAGGGGAAGGAGGGTGAGAGCAAATAGGGTTTAGGGTTTACATCATAGGTGTCAACGAGAGCTTGGAAAGCTGTAGGAAATGCAAGGGCATAGGAGGAAAAAGCAGCCAGTTCACTAGGATTGGTCTCATGGAAGTAACTTCTTAGTGATGGCTTGTCCTGCGGCACAACAAATGGTTAAAACTGCAGTATCAAGTACACTACAGAACATGTGCACTTTCTAATGGCAGCTGAAAACTGCAAAGTTCTGAACTCCTTTTCAGCTGAAGTTTTCATCTCAGGTTTCAGCTCTCTGACTGGAGGAGATCTTGGAAAAGTTCTGAAAACCTGAACACTTGATGTATGCCATCACCATATACAACAATGGGTACTTTAGAATTGTCTGGAACTTCAAGAAGCTACGCAGCTTCAGGGACTATAAGGGGACTGCAAACATTTGCCATTTTTTGGGTTTGCAGTTCTTGGAACAGTAACAGACAACTGAGATCACCTTTACAAGGTTGGAAACTTCAGGAGCATAGGCTTAAAAAAGAGAATATCATGAACCTCCTTCATATGACAGAATCCTGAGATCAAAGTAATCTGCTGTTACACTACACCTGAGAAAAGAAAAGATACCTGCATCTGCCTGAGCCAGAGTTGTGTAAGATGGACAAAATCTTCACATATTTTCCCTCCTTTTGCATGTGGCAGTGATCTTTTAATGATCTCATCAAAACCCTGCACAAGGTGTAGGCAACAGGAGTTATGAACATCCGGACTTAATGATGGATGTTATCAATAGCCCCCTTCATCTCTTGACTTTTGGTCTGAATCCCACTAAACACTAGATCCAGTCCTGTAAGCACTGAAAACAGAAGGGAAAGTCAAGAATCTCAGCATGGAAACAAACTAAAAGGGAAGGAGATCATTATATACTTGCCATAAATGAGCTCACAAAAGCATGAGAATGTGTTCCCCGAACAGGAATTCCAAAGAGTCTCCCTGCCTCCACATTGCTGCCATGAAATCCCAAAAATCACAAACACCCAATCTCCTAGAATGAATTTTTTTGTCACAATTTTTTTTGGTATACAATGCGTAAAGAACAATGAACCATACATGATCACTTTTACCTGGTTGCATCAAATCCTCCTATGTAGCAATATTTGGATGCACTGATACCTCCATCTGGTCCCTGTATCACGGACAGCCACCATATACTCTCTCATATTGTTTCTCTGAATGGTTATCTTGTCTGGTTAGCCATAAAACCTCAAAAACAGCCTTGAAACCCACAAAGACATCAACAGAATGGTGACAGAAGGTCACAGAAACCGATAGTACCATAGAAGCAGTGGCACAGAGAAACAAAACCCATCACAACGCCATCAATTGATCATGATCCTGGAGCTATGAACCCATATTCAAGGTCATCAACATGAATTAGCCTGTAGCAAACACAAGAATTGTTGAAGGGAGAAAAAAAGTTGCCTGGGCACGACGCAACCCAAATTCAAGCAACATTTTGTCCTTTCCTGCCACACAGCGGTGCCTTGCTGCATTAGTTGCCACCAATGATGCATAATTGACAAGTGTCAAAAAAGTGGTCTCCAAAAGCTGTGCCACCTGTCACACCCATGAAGACATTCATATGGTAAGCCTAGTTCCAGAATCCCAAGGCCAAGCATGAGCTCCCATTCAGTAATACCCAATGTTCTGTCAAAAAGACTAAGGAGTATGGTTGTATGGGGACATCTCCTAATTGAGTGCAAAGCATGTGGGGACCTTGTGCAATAAAGATAGCAGTGTCATGCTTACCAAAAGGGGCCCTTCCACTCTTATCAAAGGAACTCGTGGGAACACTACAGAGCCTTCCGGCATTGCCAAGATCTCAACATCTGAGCAATCAACACTTGCCAAGTATGAAAAGAAACCCTCCTGCAAAACCCCAACAGTTGGTACATCTGTCATTGTTGTTAAACTGTCGCATCAACACAAATCACAGAAGCATCAGTTTCACCCTTCATGTGCGTGTGGTCATTCTAGCAACTGACAATCCTAGAAGACACAGAAATTCAGGTCCAAGATGACTCCAGAAGAACCATGATGGCAAGTCCATCTTGAGAATTTCGAGTCCGAAATCTTTCATTGACTCAAACAACTAGCAAAGAGTTGAATGGTAAGTTTATCACAAGTGCAACCTTGAACAAGAACAGGGAAGGCATATTGTTGAAGCTAGCTGTAATATGTTGTTTTCTTTTTCATTACCCTCCAAAATCTGTGGACATGATCTGGAAAGCCTGCTATGACCTCAGGGTCTCATACTAGGGATTTCTCCTTCAAGGGTGGGTGGGACTCTTGGATATTCCCAAAAGCAACAAGAGAGATGTTTTATGAAATGAATCTATGAGATTGCAGAAAAGATACATATCCACTGACCTCACAAGTGGGAGGTAAAACAGTCCGAAGAAATGATATATCGTCCTTCTTAAACCGAAAATTTGCAGCAAACCGTATGCACTCTTCTAGCCCAGCAAAGACTGTGTACTCTCCACCAAATGGATTCTTGCGGTGTAACAAGTCAAACCTGCACATGTCATGACAAAGTCCCACCCATTAAAAAACTCCTTTGATGAAATCCTTCAAGTCTTTGCAATTCCCTGAGACCTGAAAGCATGGTCCCAGAACAAATATTCCACACTTGGTTTGTATCAGAACAAAAATTGGTATGGTCTCCTCTGTATCGGAACAGAAATTTGTATGATCCCTGTATCAGAACAGATATTGTTGACCCTTTGGAAAGGAATTTGCAATTTCAGGTCTTTGTGAATTGAGCATCAAACCTCAATTCAAAGCACAACAGTTAGAAGAAATTGGTTTTAATTCAGAATTTATTTTTGTTGCAGTTTCCAAACATCGGTAGCACCATGAGCTTTCCCATTTCAGAAATGTGAACATGTGATTTTCTGGTTCCACCAAAAAAACAACCTCACAGAAGAAAGATAGACTTATCTCTCAGCACCCTAAACTTGCTGACTTATGAATGAAACAAACACAACACAAACTGGTGCAGAATTAGGGCTGCCTACCACAAAGCACTGAGAAAGAAAAAGAGACACACAAACTTCTTCCAACTCAGTGTTTGTTTGTTGGATGCTTTGCTTCAATCAGAAATATATCCAATAAAAGAAAACAAACGCAGATAAGAGGAGATGATCAAAGGAAACAACGGCAAAGGTGGATTACAGATTCAGAGACCAAAAGGGTCAAGAAAAAAAAAACTACAAAAGGCGCAGAAGAAGAATGCCAACAAGAACCCATCATAGAGATCAATTCTTACATACTAATGTCGCTTGCAGGAACAGAAATTCCATGCAGACAGATACAATACAATTGGGGAAGAGACAGAGAGAGAAGGAAGGGAAAAAGAAAGATGGGTGGTTTACAAGATCCTTACACAGCTCGGTCATTGTGTTTGCCAGCTTTCCAGTAAGCATAAGCCATGGTGATCTGATACATATCAGTGAGCAAAGCAGTGACCATGGGGTCAGTGGGAGGCCCCGGAAATGATGATCTCCTCCCATCCTCCTCCTCCTCCATCATCATCCTCACTGCCACTTGCCCCTGCTTCTTCTTCTTCTTCGTTTCCAGGCTCACCATCTCTTCTCCCACTCCTCCTTGCACACACTCTTCCAAGCTTCCCGAAAAATCCTTCACTCCTTTCTCCACCTGACCCTGCAACAGCAGCTGCTGTAAAGCAGAGCTGGAATTCCACGCTGCCATTATGCTCCAAATCTCTCCAACACGGGTCCACCACTCTCAGCAATTCCCTCACAGACACACACACACACACACACACTCTCTCTCTCTCTCTCTCTCTACTACAACTATTCCAGTATTGGAAAAACCCAAACCCGGACTCTGCAGAGTGAAGGTGGAATCTTTCAAGCTTTTACAAAACATGAATGATATTTTCTTCTCGAATTCGAGAACCCAATTCGCGATCTGTCGATTACGAGCCGCTCGCGGAAGATGAGAGGATGTGGGTCATACTGGAAGCCGCAAATGTCTACTGCAACAAGACATTTTTCTTCTTCTTTTGTTCTCATCATAGCGGGTGAGCGAGTGAGTGAGGAAGCAAAGCAAAGCAAAGCAAAGCGAGGCAAGCAAGCAAGCAAGCAGCCAGCCAGCCAGCGGCGAAGGGTAGTCCACAGGAACCCCGAATTTCAAGCCGCCCTGCTCTCATGTGATTTTGTGTTAGGTAGGTGGGTCTTCTTTTACCCTACCTAATAACTTATTTAGAATCTCCCCTCCCTCACCCCCCAAAAAAGAAAAGAAAAAAAGAAAAAAAAAGAAAAGAAAAAGAAAAGAGAGGAGAGAGCTCAAGGGCAACTTCCAACTAAAAAAACATGTTTCTCTAATAAACTTACTATAGTAAGTTACTTATTTTTACAGGGTCTTTACTATAGTAGAATAGTGTGACTAGTGAGTGATTGGTAGTAAGCTCACAAAAAGTTTACCTTGTCACCTAAAATCAAATAGTCATTTGCTAATTAGTGGACTTTACCTACTCTCTTCCTCTTCTCATTAGGATGGATGAAAAAAAACAATGACCAATGTTCTCAAAATAATCATTCATTTCTAAAATATATGGTTGAAATCTGATTTATTTTAAGATTTGAAAATCAATGATAATGAGTGTGAAATCATCTTGTTCATCAAACCATTGTACAAGTTTTTCAAAGTCTTTGGGTGCAAGGTATTCCATTCTTATTCTTTTCATTAATTACATCAATGGTTGTGAGTTTAGTGTGTGCTTCCAAGCTTGGAACATTTCAACTATTACACCTCCTAGTTTGCATTTTGCTATTTAACCACTTGTTGAAATCATGTTGTGCATTTGAGATTCATCCCCTTTACTTGTTGTGCAAATCTACTCACATATTTACTTGAAAATTTTAGTGAAATTTGTCACCTACCTACCTGCTTTATACTTGTTGAAGTCCAAGCTACAACAAAGTGTGGTCTAACACATTTCGGAATAACTCTTTGAACTATTCAATTTGTTGCAATCCTCAACTTTGTTTTTATTTTTCAAAAAAATGTTTCAAAACACACCCATAACTGAACATTCAAAACTTGATTAAAATATTTTCCACCATTTGTTTTCAACTATATTTCGCTACTATTTATTGACACTAATTTGCACTAGATTGACATTTGATTATTCAATAGGGAACATTTCTACCTTACCTTGGTGACTTCAACATTGTCAAACAATTAATTAATTTTGAAGATTCCATTTTGAGAAGAAAAAATATTCCAAAATGTTCCAAAAGATTATTCTTGATTTTTTTTCCCCTTCTTTTAAAGAGAAGGATTTTTTGAAATTTCAACATTTTAAAGAATACAATCAAAGTACCTTTTGGAGTTCAATGTTAATTACATTTTCTTTTGGAAATGTCAAATTTCTTAGAAATTATCTATTTGAAATGTTGAAATTTTTTTAATTACAAGGGAAAATAAAAATAAAAATTGGTGGAAACAAAGAGCTTCTTGGGTGAAGCTAATCCACCATTGTGGAGTACATTTTTAAATAATTAACAAACATTTTTCTACCCTTTAGTTTGGTGGACCATTATCCCTCCCTACTTTTGGGAAAAGAAAACCTTGTAAAAGGTCTCTTTATGTTAAGGGTTCATAGTTTCATGAACTTGCTGAAGAAGTTGCCTATATTTATTGTCAAAATTTCAGAAAATATTTTTTTATTGCCAAAGTGGATTTTTGAAAAACAGACTAATTATTTGGTACCTAAGTGCTGAACCTGAAAAGGTATTATAATATTTTAAGAACCAAAAACCAAAAAAAAAACTCAAGAGTGCAACTTTTCAATAAAAAAACATGTATAATAATATGTAAGTATTTATGTGTAAGTATCATCCATCCACAACAACAATGCCTACCTATTATTGATTTCATGGGATAGGATGTGAATTTATGCATGTAATGAACAACAAAAAAGAAAAAGAAAATGGGAAGGTTTATTATTAATGAAACAGCCAAGGTAGTACAGTAGTATCTAGGTTAATTAGGGACTAATTTATTTTTTGGATTTATCAAAAAATCTGAAAAATACCTACATGAGAAGCAAATTTTTTTAAAGAAACTCTTAAGCACATAGCTTCATTATTTATTATTAGTGCCTAATTGTCAATTATTATTATTTTTACACCCAAAAGTAAATGATAAAAAAAGTAAAATTATTAAGCACCTTGCTCGCAAACAAGCCTAGGTACTTGGTATGGTAGTAAACCCTAGGTGTTTTTTAAAAGAGTTTCATGCAATGTGTTTTCAAAAGGATACGTGGAAAGAGAGACTTATTGAGCTGGAACTTCCTTGTGGCAAAAGAAAAGCATTCTTGACCTTTTTTTTCGGGTACAAAACTTCCCCCACATCTTGTGGGCCACAAACATGGCCAACCAGGAGCACATCGAAAACAGAAACAACACTGGATGGAAGAATGACATGCTCTATTGGATTACATTGTTTTCTCTGTTTTATATTCATCTTTGATTCCATTGGAGAGCTTTGGAGACCTAATCACCCATTTCTTTAGTGATTGGTTTCTTTGCAAATGGGTTCAACAAACTACCATAAATGTACAAAGAGTTGACTGATATATATTCTGCATTCCTTGGGGTTGCATCTTGTGATGGAATCATCGGCACCCAAGATATTTTAGAATCAGATC
>Ga0209208_10004081_pt1 | contig 20820 bp, 12 predicted proteins | sample S1TSphfallax_3_FD_187694 | JGI IMG/M metagenome (GOLD analysis project Ga0209208, IMG submission 187694) | Host-associated microbial communities from peat moss isolated from Minnesota, USA - S1T2_Fd - Sphagnum fallax MG (SPAdes) (version 2) | ecosystem: Host-associated > Plants > Peat moss >...
ATTTTTTAAAAAATCCTACACAATGTTTCAAATAGTTATATTTAAATAGTTATATTAATTACTAGATAATTACATTTATTTTTGTAAAAAACTTAATCATAAATAAGTAATTATAAAATTCCCAAAAATAAAAACGTAATTTACTTTATAATAATTCCTAGAATTACAATCATTACAATAATTATTTTAAGTACATTATACTTTCCAAAAAATTAATTCAGATTTAAAGTTGTGAATAATTATGTTCAATTTAAAAATGATTCTGCATATACTATAATTAATTCATATCTGAAGTAATTACAATGATTTAAAGTAATGTAACATTAATTACAGTAAATAATTTTTTTTACATAAGAATTTGAAATATATAATGTAAAAATCTATGTTTTAAAATTAATTATTTAGTGTAACTTATAAGTAATAAATATAATCATTTATAATTAATTATAAAAGTGATTCATTATGGATAACACTAGTAGAAAAAAACCTTCAAACTCAATCAATAATTTTAAGAGTGACATATTAATTTTAGATTCCAAAAAAACAATTCAAAATTCAAATATCATTTTTTAGATGAAATAAGTCTTTGAATTTAAATTTAAAAATTCAAAATTGAAATGTCCATTTTTAGACTCAATTAATAATTTTCTGAATTGAAATATTAATTCTGAGAATCCAAAATAAATTTAGGGATTGCAATTTCAAGTTTCAAATCAAATTTTAATTTTAATTTTAATTTAAAAACTCAAAATTGTAATATTAATTGTTAGAATCGAAAACTCAAATATCAAAATTTAGATCAAATAATATTTTTGAATTGAAATAAGAATTTTCAGTATTGAAATATCAATTTTCATATGTGAATAACAATGTTCAGAGTTCAAATATTGATTTTTAGATTCAAATAAAATGTTTTAGAATTGGAATAACATTTTTTAAAACTCAAATAATGGTTTTTAATTTTTAAAAAAAAATCAGAATGCAAATAAAAAATATAAATTCACATAAATATTTTTTTAATTCAAATGTCAAAATTTAAATTCAAATATATATACATTTTATAACTGAAATATTAAATTTCAGTTTGAATAATAAATTTCAGAGTTCAAATATTAATTTTTAGATTCATTATATGAACAATATACATACATACACATAATTAATATACACATAAATGTATATTTATGATATATGCAATATATTATAAATATAATTTTAATATGTACATAAAAATACACCCCTATGTCATTGTCAAATACCTTTAAGATGTGACTAATTTGGTGACTATTGTGACTAATGGGACATATCAATATATTCATGGATGAAAATAAACCTAAAAGCCATGCAACCGATAGGATGAAGTTTCTAATAGTTGCATCATAGTTGTAAGAGTGACCAAAATAGTTGAAATTTGATTTTATAATTGTAAATTTTCCCAAACTTAATCGCACATAACCACAAATCACATGTAGTTGCAAATGAAGTGGTTACATTTCGGTTGATTTCTACTAGTGACAGTGGGAGTCATTTTTGTTGATGTGTTTCATGTTTAGGAGGTCTTGTTAATATTCAATCGAGGTCGATTGACACTGGAAACACATTATTTGTTATATGGTTTGGTTCCTATGCACATTTACATTGTAGTGGGTCTAATTCTTTAGTTTCCATATGCCTTCAATTTGCTGGTGAATAATACATATTAATCCAATTTTCAATAGAGGAGTTACAAGACATCAACTTTCATTGAAGATATGACTATTCCATTTCATGAATTGGCTTTGTAGCCATTTGCCACATCATGTGAAAATGTAATCTAAGGGATCCAAAGCAAGAAAAAATTTAACACAAATGATGTCCTAGAGAAATTCAAGATCTATCCCAAGTGGAAGTTGTGAATGAACATTCCATTGTGCTAGCTCATTACCATGCCCATTGTTAGGCATGTTCTCAAACTTGATGTGTTAAAAATGGAATAGGCCTTTCAAATGGGTTATAGGTAGGGGGAGAAGGTTTTTTTTGTTTCCCCCACTAATTGGCAAGGTGAAGAAATTTTTGTTCAACTATTGAGTAATTGTGGGGTTTTCTTTAGAAGGATAAGAATGATAGATTTGAGGAGTTCTTGCAGGGGGACCCAAATCTTAGGCCGTTGTTTAGAAAAATGTTCCATGTCTAGGATGGGAACCATAAACTTTAGGCTTGGTTCCCATATATAGAAAAGGTGCATCCATTTTATGAAGATTGGCACATATGCATGGACAATTTTGCCTTTGGTAGTAATCTAGCAGCCTAATGCAGCTCTTGATAGTAACAACAAAGCTTAACAAGTAAGTTAACTATGTTATTACATTTCAATATATTCCTCACATTGAAGATTTCAATATAACACTAATTGTTTGTGTCATTGTGGCAATGCCGGTCCATTGAATTGGACCATGTCAAGCCATCTCTAATCCATGAGTTTTTTTAAAAACCAAAGTATTGGAATGATACCCTTGTAGCAGTTTAAAAAGGTCATTCCAGATCAAGTTAAAAAATGTGAGGCTAAGACACAAAAAACTTGGTATAACCTCACACATGAGGTTTTTATAATCATATGTAGAAGGCAAGACAATTTCCTTTTGTTATTCTAGATTTAATACCATATTTGAAATGTTCAATTTAATTGTACGCTAACAACCCTATCTCAACTTTCCAGAAGGAGTTAGCCATGGCAATTGATACTACACATCAATTCTATTATGTGGATGTTGTTGACCCATCTTTGAGAGACCTTGACCAACAAAGCTATGGACACAATCCACAAGGAACATATGACTGCTTTCCACAAGTAGCTTCATGTATGCGATCCTTCATTGGGCCCAAAGTTCTTATAGGAGGTTCAAATTCATTATGATATGAATTGAAAGTCAAAAATGTTTATTGAAAATCTGCAAATGTTAATTTTCAGCTTATGTTAATACATACCATAAAGTTTTTTGGTTTCAACAATTGAATCAATATGGAGCTTTCAAGAAAGCTCAAGAATTCCCAAAACAAGGATTTCTAGATGCCACTTTTGATAAATGGCTTCATATAACTACATTTTGGCACCAAGTTGAATTATCCACTACAATCATATTATTGTTTTCCATGTACAGATCTAGATATGGTTTTTGGAATGCCAATCATCTTTTTAACTTTATAAACTTCTTCCTAGAGTTTTGCAACTAGAAGTGGAGGCAATCAAGTTGTTTGATTTGACAATAAGGGACCTCAATGTCACCATTGATCAATTAGTTAAGGTCCCATCTCTCTAAGACTATATTCAAAAGTGGAGACTTGAGTTATGGGAATTGACATTCTATAAGGAGTACTTCAAGGTCAAGGGTGAGATCATAAGAAGAAAGACATGGGAACTTCAAACTAGAGGAAAGGAAGCATTGAATCATGTGTTTTGCATGTGAAAAATTGTATGAAATCATCAATAATTTGCTTTGAATCATGCCATTGTTGAGGCTTGTGGTAGGGTTCAATGTTTCTCATTTGCCAACTAAGATGCTTTTGTAACCATATATGGTTATAGATAACTCCTTTTTAATTTAATAAATTTGATAAGGATTTAGTTGGTGCTAACTAATAGCAATTATTAGTGATATATGACTATGGATAACACTACAATATCCTTTTATTAAGATTTAGTCGGTGCCGATTGAGGTTTTGACAAAGACCTAATTGCTTCTACTAGGACTTAGTCGAAGCCAATTGAGATCAATTAGGTAGGTTCACTATGTTTCAAATGGGGCTCAATTGGTGCTAACCGAGATCCATTAGAGCCTTCTATGGGTCTCACTAGCCTTTAGAAAATCCAATATATCTTGGTTGTTATTCAATCAACGCCGACTAAACATTGCTTAGGTGTGCTTTTGCTGGGCAATGTGGAGAATCATTTTGTGCCTAATTTTCATTTCACTTTTTTCTAATTGAATTTCATAGGTATTTCTTTCGTGTGTTGCTTCAATCAAATGCCATTCAAGAAATGTCTAGACTATTCAACATTTGGTGCAATCCAAAATCTAACAACATTATGTACAAAAAGGAGATTGTCAAAGACCGGGGCTCCTCTCATTTGCTATATTGTGGTTAGTAACTTGATTGTCCTCTGAATTACACTTTATCCCAAAGAAGTTAGAGTGAGAGGAATTTGATTTGGGATTCTTGGAGAAACTTGCATTCTTTCAAGGAAACAAGAAAAAGGATATCGACAAGAAGAAAAAGAAGAAGAGGAAGAAATATGTTTAAGTTTTAATCACTTTAGGGGCCACACAAACTACAATGAACATGGAGAGCCCTGAACAAGATGTAAATGCAAACTTGTCTAAATTCTAGGATTCTTTTAATCATGTTACTCAGGAGGAAGACTTTCTTGGATCTTTCAGGAGTAGGAGATGTCATGCTATTGAACCATCATCACACATGTGAAGGAGAAAAAAATTGTACAAGAGTCATCCAAGACTTCAAAGGGGAGATATCATGTTCAACCACCTCCAAGCCCAATACTCATTGCCAGGCACAAGACCCTAAGGTTAGTTACCAAAGCTTTCAATATCAACTAGCCTTCCTCGGTGAAAACAAAAGTCTCAACTCATGTGTGGCCTCCTGACTTCCACAATGTAAAACATTTATAGAAAAAATCAAAATTAGTTCAAGAAATAATTCCTCACCGAATTACCTGTTTCTACTAGATTCAATAACATGGATCAGATTAAATTATGGTAGGACTTTCCAAAGGACAAAGCAAACCTCATCATTGTTGAAGTCCTAGGAAATTTATTCGTTTTGCATGTGTTGGACCTTGTTTCAATTATTCCCAAGTGGAATGTAAGAATGGACAACTATGTTATCTCCATTTTTGGTTGGGGAGAAATATCTTACAAGGGATGGATCCATCTTCTTTTATTATGATGACCACTTCCAAGTTTTGAAAGACATCAAGTCCTACATGGAGGACTATAATGTTAAAATTGACCCAAAGTTTGTTGTTCTCAACAATATGCACAACACAAATCCTGAATTCCCCAATAAGAAGGTAATTTTTTTTCAAACTCTAACAAGGCTTCTAATGTTCATGTGAGCTCCATACTAATATTTCTCTTGTACTATCTATCACGGACTTTCATGAGCATGGCTCTTTTGCTTGTGCATGATAATGGGCATTTTGTTTTTTCAATGGATCCCCATGATACGTAGCAAGGAGGCATTCATGATGATGATCTGCTATTTAATTCGACCACTCAAGATACTATGATAATGTTGAGTAGTAGCTTGTTTTTTAGAATTGCACACAAGATCCACCTTGACACCTTCCAATTGCTTCTCCCTACCTTGTCGCATCTTGGGAGTTTAGAAGTTGGCATCCATGCTTCCATAGGTCTTTTTCATTTCCCTTTGCATTCAACTTTGTCTAATTTAATCTCTTTCTCTATTCTCCTCCATTTCTTTCATTTTGTATTGAATTTTTCATTGACATGTTTTCCTTACAGTAAGAAACTACTTGCGAGCATGTTAAAAACTTGGAAGACATGTTCTTCTGCTTGAACCAAACTATGACGTTTATCTTGAGCTTTTGCAACCACAATTGGATGTTATTGAGGAGCAATATGATGTTATGGAGGAGGAAAATAACGACTTGAATGCTCATATTTAGAAGAAATCTAGATTCAATTCTAATTGTAAGTAAGTTTAACTTGCACAAATTTGAGTATTTATTGTTTCTTTTTGCTCAACCTTAAATGCTAATTAACATTCCATTGCTTGTCATAGAGATTGGTTGCCTCCAAGGTAGAAAACAATTCATTTTTTTCCAAGTGAGGAATTATTCCATGCTCTGCCATTGAGTCATTCGTTGCCAAAATATTCAAAGGTTATGGCTTGTCACTTTTCCACCATTCCATCTTCGCATGTACAGAAAAGACATCCTAGATGTAGTAGGTCTATTTTGTGCTACATTAAGGATGAACCTATAGAATAGGTTCATTTAAACTTTGGTTTTGTCTTCAAAGCTTCAATTTTTGTTCCATTTTTTCCAATTCATTTCATCAACATGATGTTTTCACATATCATCTCAAAATATTTAATTGATTATTCCTTTAGTTAAAAATCTTAACAAATACTAATTAATTGTGCACATATCATAAACCCATGTGAAGTATTGTTCCTATATGGAAGCGATTTACTAACTAGGCTTTAAATTTAAGATAACAATGTAATAATGTTTGCAAATTTGAAAACTATTATTGACTATTCAAAACATCTACTATTATCATGTGTACCAAATCCCTTTATGCTTCTACCATAGATCCATGATGTGTAGTGTATAAATTTGCTTTGAACACCGTTAGCTTATGTAACCATGTTTCATTTTTTAACATTATATAAGTAGTTGATGGCCCTTGGCATGGATGCATCTATTGAATATAATTAATTACATTATTTCCCACAAAACAATTCACAACTTTTGTATATATATAACATTAGAGTAAAGTTCAAAATTATTATGGTGGCAACATATCACAAACCCCGTAATAAATTTCTATTTGATTAATAATGGCTCAAATATTTGAATATCTTATAACTGATCTCAAATTTCATATTCAATTTTTGATTATCTATTATGATTTCAAATTTTTAACTATCTTATAATAGATCCCAAATTTAACATACATATGACGTTGCATATGAGTTCATAATTGTTCTTTTGTAGGTAGATCACAAATTTTGTATATATGACATTGCAGATGAATTCAAAATTGTTTTAGTGGACACAAATCACAATTTCCATACAAATTACATTGCAGATGATTTCAAATTTGTTTTGGTGGAAAAAGATGACAAATTTCATATAGATGACAATCAAAACAAGTTGAACATGTGTAGGTGGAAGGAAATCACAAATTCTTGTATCCCTTCCACTTTCTCTAACAATAATCCATCTAAAGGTGAACATGAACATCAGAAAGAAGTATGAATTGTCTTATAAATGGAAAGTGCACCATGGAATATATAAATCTACCATGACGTTATATAAAACTTTGTATGATTGTAGTGTTAAATCATTGTTGCTCTGGATTAGAATTATTAGATTTCAATGCTTGATAAACTTGAATATGGACAAATTTAGTACATTGTTTGTGGTGTTAAACTCTTGGATGTCCCTCTTTACGACGATTGGTATCTCGTCTGAACATCTTTTTCATTAAAAGATGTTACATGTTTTGTTTTTTTGTCATTTAAAACAATTAAATTACACCATTTTTCAAGATCTTTTCCTTTTGCGATACTTTGCATTTTAAACCTCTTTTTAATCTTTGGAGGCAAGAAGATTGACATTGTCTACAAATTACCCCGTCAATTCTTTGATTGCACTTGAATGCTTACATCCTAACAAAGTTGTGATGTTATCTTCACTGTCTTTAACATGCCTATTCACATCACTTTTTTGAAGGCTATTTGGTGGAGTAAAGAACTTTTCAATGTTGGTTTCTTTTGACATCTTTCCCAACTTTGTTTTTTTGCTATATTCCTTGTTGATTATTTCCATTACATATAATGAGTCAATACTCCAAAACAAGTTCTATCGAATCTAGCTTCTTCTTTTTAACAATGACACGTGTTGTTTACAAGACATTCCAATTTCTTACAAAAAATGGGGTACTTATAGTTTTACTAACAATCCTCATTTACATGTATGTGATCATGAACATATGATGGTGACATGCATTCTTCTTGATGTCGTAATTCAATAATGACTCAATTGTTTGACCCACAACATTTTTTATCCATCTTTTTCCATCTTTTCATTCTTTAGATGTCGATTATGATGGTGTTTTTGGCTCCCCCTCCTCTTCCATTGGGGTTCCTTCTTCTTCCTCCACTAGGGCTCCTTCTTTTTGTTTGAACAATGCTTCATGGTTTGCATTGTATTTTTAAATTGGCAACTAATAGTAGTCATTATTTGGATCATTTTCATTATTTGGCCATTTTTTACATGCAATTGCTACCAATGAATATTGGTTTGATTTGCTTGGCCCCAATAGATATTTTGCTTAGCGAACTAAATAGGTCTTATAATTGTGGTTTGTTAATTCGACTGGTCGCGAATTGTCCCCATGAGCTTATCACAAGTTGTTCACAAAATCTAGGTCAAACATCCATATCACTGTGGCATAGACTTTGTATTCCTTTGTGTTATTTTTTGATGCCCAATATCCCACTTTAACATTGTATTCTTCATATATTATTTTCATATGTCTCTGATCCACTGCTGGACACAAATGCAAGTCTCCAAGAATTATAATAGCTATTTTCATAGTTCCAAACCTACGCTTGTAATGGAAAATTTATATTTCCACCATGGCTCTTTTTCATTATATATAATCATGTTTATTTTGTATTTATCATTTTTTAACAGTCCTTTTAGTGTGCAGGATGGAAACATTTATGGTGGTTAGTTATTGATGTTCTATTATTTGATAATTGTCTATTTATTTCAACAATTGTAGTAGACATTTCCTTGTTAATATTTAATTAATGCACGATGTTTCAGAATGTGCCACTTAATGCTAGTTCATCTCGAGATTCAATGCCATTGTTTAGATCACAAATTGATCTTCCTAGATTTTGCTAGATCTTTTACACTCAACACATTGACTTTCTCCCTTATGTGAGAAGTACCAATTGTATATGAAAATGCAAAAAAAATCATTCATTATTGCCTCAATTTTGCTTCTCAATTGTAGTACACATTTAAAGTTTTATTTTCTCATGCTTCTATTATCACATATGTCCCTCTAGTTTTCATAAATTTTTTGTTAACAAAATATATTTTAATCCATAATTACAACTGAGTCCATTTTATTTCAATCAAATTTCCATTGATTACATTTGAATTCTACATATAAACATTGCATATATTATTTATATTATACAATGCAATTGAATAAACACTATTTTATCATCAAGGGTTTGGGTGTTGGCTTTTTCAACTATCCCACATTTCTCTTAATTTTGGTGATGGTCTAATCATTTGTCGATTCATAGGTAATTTGAGAACTTTGTTTCTTTCATGTTATGGGACCCAAGCCTGCTTCCTTGGAGTTGCATATAGTCTTCTTTTGGGTTCTCCAATTTATGTTGTTATAATCCACATAGGGCGACCAAGTCTTCATTTGATAAATCTTTGGGAAAACCAATAATATAATGCTCTAGAAGTGGTTTTTTAAGGCTTGCATGTTGTTTCAAAAATTCCATTGCGTGTCTGAACATCACCCAACGATAGTTTTTAATATATTGTTTTATTGATCAAAAGGTTTCACCTTAGCTTATTCATGGCAATAAATGGACCATATTCTTTTGTCTTTTTGTTTGCCCACCACAAGGTGGCCCACTCATCTATGTTATCCATTTTGTTTTTTTGTGGCTACCCCATTTCTTAATTTCTAACAATCTGTGTAAAGGGTTGAATTGATTATCATTTTGAGGAATTCACCATGGTCTATTTGTTAAAAAATTATGTCCAAAATTGAATGCAACAATGCGTTTTCAATCATGCATTGAATTGTTAGCGGTAGCTCACCAAAAATCAATGATTCATTTGTCATTGTTTGGAAGAAATCCAAGTGAGATGTTAATATTGAGTAAGGCAATTAAGTACGTGAATTAATAATATTAGGTGGGAGGATACAAATATTTTGTTGAGGTAATAGGAATGCAATATTATACTAGAGGTATAATCAATGCAAGTGGGTAGTGATGATCTAAAAAGTGCAAACATACAATAGAAAGGGATAAAATATAATTAAAAATTTATTGGAAATGTAATCATTGTATGGGTGTTTTATAGGCTTCTGGTTGAGTTATAGGAACTAATTGGGTATTATATATGCGTCCTTTGGAATTCTAGGGACTAAATGGGTATTGTATATGCATCCTTTGGAGTTGTAGGGATTAAATGGGTATTGTATATACGTCTTTTGGGGTTGTAGGGACTAAATGGGTATTGTATATGTGTCTTTTGGAGTTCTAAGAATCAAGAAATTTTCACGATTTTTTCAACAAACAACTCTTATGTTCAACTTTAGCCCTAATTCATATAAAAAAGTCTACTAAACCTATATTATTGCAAAGAATGGTATTGTGGTTTCTTTTTCAATTGATTGCATGTCTTTATTTTTTTACTATCGTAAACATTTAGTGGTTTTGAGGCTAAACCTATCATTTGATGATTCACAAGTTGTTTCAACACTTTGTTCTTTAAATCTTGTGGTACCTAGTCTCACTTGGTTGGAGTTACATAGAATCGTCTATTAGGTTCCATAAATTCAATTAATAGGAGGTTCCCAAGGGTTACCAAATCCTTCGTTGACAGATCCTTCAATAAGCTTGTGACGAAATGTTTTGGAATCAATTTTTTCAAACTTGCCTATTCTTGGAAGAAATCACTAGAAGAAATGTGGGTATATACAACCATCCTATTTGTGATTACATGCGACTATGTCATTTGCAACTACTTACTAATTTCATCACATTTGGGGAGGATTTGCAACTATACTATGACTAATGTGCAACTACTATCTTTTTCATCCTCCTATGTGAATGCTTCTAGGATTATATTCATCCATGAATAAGCTCCAGCGGCCCATTAGTTACATGTGTAACCAAAATTTAGTTGCCAATTGATGTACAATGTATATTATGGGCATGACAAACATACATATTTGGGGTTGTATAATTAATTTTTAAATTTATACTATAATAATTATTTATTATGAATGTTATCAACATATATGTAAGGTTTAATGTAACGTTTTTGTGAAAGTACATCAAGGGTATATTAAATGTGTAAAATTTTAATTTTTTAAAAATCAAAATTTATCATATAATTAATTAATCTTGAATTAATATTAATTATTTATCAATAATTGATAATAATTAATTAATAGTTAATATTTAGAATTTTAGTTGTTAATAATAATAACAATAACAACAATAATAATTATTAACAAGTTATAATTTAATATTCAGTTATTAATTAATTAATTAAGATTGAATATTATTTATTAAATTAAAACTAGTTATTAATCAATTGATATTAAATAAATAAATAAATAAATAAAATTAATTAATTACTAAAAAATAAAAATAAAAAATTAATTATTACTACTTAACTGATCAATTATTAATTAATTATTAATTAATTATTTCATTCTAATAATAAATAAATAACATTAATTAATATTGATCATTCATATAAATAAATAAATTAGTTAATAATAAATTATAATTAAGATCCAATGCCATTAAGACTTATCATTATTAGTATGTATTTGCAAATATAATTGCCACTAGGTTCTGATTATATTTTTTATCCCATATTGTTTGGCTTCCCTTTCAAGTGTGTTAATTATATAAGTAGATGCATTGTAAACATTAAAATACACAATATTTGCCAAATGGGATGAAACATTAAAAAAAAAAAACTTAACCGTAATTTGGTTAAATCCAAAATAAAATAAAACAAATTCAAAAATGTTATAAATACTTACTTACCTACTTACATCAACCTATTTACCTACCTACCTCCTTACTTAGGCCTACTTTCCACCCTACCCACCTAGGCCTACTTACCTACCTACCTACCTACCTACCTACCTACTTATTTACCCATTTAAAACTTATTTACTTACCCACCTATTTTTATTTTAAATATTTCAAAAATCATAAACATTGTGACTTGGCATAAAACCATTTGTCCACGTGTATGAATCAAAGACCTTAAAAAAATGGTTGAGATAACTTTTTTGGTAATAAATGTGATTTATTTAATATTATTTGAATATGCCACATGGCAACATGACATTGGTCATTATACATGGGTCACTAGTTGCATGTGTTATATAGTCAACAAATGAAAAATATAGTCAACTCAAATACATATTTTATCCATTGTTTATGCGATGACATCATTATTTGTAACTAATGTCTTATGCAACTTATCCAATGCAACTATAAGTCATTTTAGTTGCAAATGTCGTTTGCAACTAAAAATTAATTGTAAATTGTAGTAGAAAATATGCAAATTTCTTCTAATGAATCCATGGCATGTGTAAACATCATCGAATGGTAGTTTTCCATATCCTCCTTCAGAATGTTTATAATTCATCTAAGTAATGTAAAACTTTATTTGTTTATCTTTGCTTTCACCCATTGCCATGTGCCCCATTAAGTTGTTCAGTCATTTTGCCTTTTCCATTTTGTTCCCCATGTTCTGATTTCTAGCAACTGTTTGAGGGGGTCTAGTAGAGTGGGATCTCTTGGATATTCTAAAGGTGTTTTTATCATTTTGCATATTCTATCTAGTATGCTTGAAATTAAGATGTGTTCAATCATAGTTTTCAAGGTGTTTGGTGTGGCCATTGCGGTGAATGTTTTTTTTGCCATTATAAAATAGATGTTTAAAAATTGTAAACGAATTGTAACCATAGAAAAGATGGAGCTAGGCAATTTTGGTGGAGAGGGGGAAAGAATGCAGTTTGATTCTTTAAGTAGTAAGAATGCTCTTAGACATAAAAGGCTTGAAAGATTGAATTCTAATAAAAAACATGTTGAAATGATATAAAGAATGTGCGATTTCATATTGTCTAAATTCCTAATGGGAACATACCTTTTGGAAATGAACATGTGGTGTTTTGGTTGACACAAACCTCTCGATTGTGAACATGTAGAGTTTGGATTAACACATAACTGTTGGTTGTGAACATGTTGTGTTCATCTATTTTTATTGTTCATCCATGTACACGTGATAGAATATTCATTCACATCATGTAATATTTTGTGTTATGTGTTAGAAAAATGTTCCAAAAAAATTTGATCCTGCTCACCTACTCATGTTCACCAAATAGTAATCCTTAGGAGCCATTAGTTGATTATTATTAGTCACATGTTGTGACTTTTGCCGAATATTTTAAAGAAAATAGCCATGGATAAGGCATCTATAGAGGAAATTAGAGAAGGAAAAAAAAAGGAAAAAAAAGAAAAATGAGTTAAAAGAGATATATATTTGGAGATTGTAGTAGATAATAACTATCAAAATTGTTGAAAAGTGCATTAAAGCACAATTTATTATAGCTTGGATTCTAATAGTTGTCAAGGAGGTCGATGATAGATTTCACTAGATTTCAAGCAAGCTTGTGGGTAGATCTGCATAAGTACATGGGTGCGAATCTTGGATGTACAATTAGGGTTCAACGAAAGGTTAAGTAGCAACCACAAACTAAGTAGCAAGCAAGAGGGTGTCGAGTAGCAAGGTTGTTGCCTTTTGATGACTAAATATGAAAGATACATATGGTCACCACTAGGACCAACACAAGAGGAAAACATGATCTTGGATCATCAAAGCTAGAACCAAAGTAAAAGCATTTCAAGAACATGGAAAAGAAGTCATGAAGGCCAACATGAACTTCAAGAGCATGAAAAACACAACAAAAATGTTGAGACAACACCTCAAGAACACCTAAAAGACCATAATAGACTACATCAACAATGGAGCTTTGAACTTATAGTTTCAAAAACATGTTTAAAAAACCAAAATATGCTATAGCAACACTAAAACTTTGAGCTCAAAGTTTCAAGAACATGCCCAGAAATATAGTGCATGTTATAACAACAATGGAGCTTCAAGGTGAAAGTTTCAAAAACATGTCCATACAATTATAATAGTCTACAACGATGGGCAAGCAAGCTCAAATGCATCTTCTTCATGGTGATGCATTATTCCTAGTGATTCACCTTTTCTTCATGATGTCTTTTTCTTGGTGACATGTTGCTTGCCAGTGATGCGACTCTTCTTGGTGACATGCACTTGTTGGTGACAAACGCACCTCTTCCCGGTGACAAACATGCTTGAAGCTTGACCACGAGATTATAATTTCTTGGTGACAAACATCCAAAAAAATTGACACCCATTACCATGCTTCTCCCTAGTGACAAATGTTCAAAAAATCCTTTGGTTCTTGATGGCGAACATCTAAGAAAACCAACACCCACTATTATGCCTCTTCTTGGTGATGAATGTTCAAGGTGAGATGAACAGAGGCTTCTAAACCCATAACCGTTGATTTCTAGCCCTAGTTTTTGTGAAGATTGTGATCACATGTTCAAAACTGAACGATCATTTTGAAAATAGTGATTGTTGACACTTTCATCTATTCTGATGACATCAGGACAAAAGATGTCCATAAAGGAGGATATCATTGTTTGGTTTGCAGTGAGCAAGTAAAGATTCATGGGCTTTTCATGTGTCTGAAGCTTTTTTTTTTTAAGCTCTCATCTTTTATCATCAGATCTTTAGAGGCACATAAATTGCTCAATTTTGATTGAAAGGGCGTTTAAAGGGCGTTGGTGTGCCCTCTACTCCTCTACACTCTATCTTCGGACACCAGGAACAAAGGAGGCAGATTGAAAGATCTAGAGCTGACTGACACACTAAGTGTTCAGTCACCGGCCTGTTTATCCTAACACAGTGGGGGTTTCATTTTTTGAAATGCTCTGCAGGTTCTTATACTCAATAAGCATTCCTCCAAATACACCACAAATCATTTCTGCGGCTTTTACAAAAGGGGGAGAGCACATCACTTGACACAAATTTAGTGATAGTGGTGATGGCTTTTGAAAGGCCGAAAATTAGGTCTTGGATACGGTATTTTTGTTGTGGCCCACAGAACATATGTGTCTGTTCACCTGGGATGTTTGGCTATGGTGAGAGAGGGAGAGACCTAGAGGTTTTACCATTGTTGATGAGGAACTTCACAGTTCGAGGGAGAGGGAAGAGAAAACGTTAAGAGAAAAAAGTTCTACTAACGTCAAGAGAATTTCTGTCTGTCAAATTTGACACTACTGAACATATTTCCGGGGTGGGTCCAATGGAGAGCTGGTGTGATGTTGAAAACACTGAAGACATGGTAAGAGGTTCACAATAGATATGGTGGAGATATCTCCTTCCAAAATGCAGCCTGTGGCACATATGCAGGAGTGTTGGATTTGTCTTCACCACATCTCCTGACGACACTCATGGACTATAAACGTATGAACACTTCAACAGAACACTAGACTTAGACTTTTGTTGATAATTTCTTGGTCTTGATTGAACTTTCGGCTGTCATGGTTAATTTCTGAAGCATTGGAGTTTCTCAGGAGTTTCCTCCATGGCATTCAGTATGCTTCTCTGGGTGGTTGTTGGCATGATATGTGATTTTGTTTCTATAAATGTCTTGTTTGATTGTCAGGTCAATCTTGCCCTCTCTTTTTCTGTCATTGAATGTTCTGAACCATCCCAAGGAACAAGACAAACCATTCACTGCTTGTAATGGGGTTCACACTGGATTACTTTATGTGTTTGGCTCTTGCTGAAGAAGAATGTTGCAGTATCTGGCATAAGTGTAACTTTGGCTGCTGGCATCACATGGGGTTTTCAGATAACTGTTCAAACTCATTCTGGCTTTGTACATGCGAGTTGGATTCCAGATTTCAATTCTGATATAAGTAATGAATTTTCATTTAGTAGGCACAGTGGATATGTAAGCAGTCTGCATAACAACCCAAAGGATCGGGTTTCATCTCCTGAACATGCTTGTGATGGGTATCAAATAGAGGGATCCAGGGAACTACTCATGATTTGGACACAGTACCACATGAGGAAACCCTAGCTTGTGGTTTGGCTCCAGCTCAGGCTCTGGGTTCATCAGCAATGGCTAAGTTCTATAAAGTAACAACTCAGGAGACTTCACAGAGTTCTTCTGGCAGGGATGTACTGAATTCCTCATGAGGGATCTCTTCTGGAAGGTTGTTTCATCTGCCTTGATCAGGAAGGGGAGTTAACTCAGGATGTCATACACCTTGTGATTGATGATGCATCATGGCAGGGGAACAGATATAGATTTCATGTCAATGACCATGATGGACAGGCAAGGCCTTCATAAGATTCTAGAGTCTCAATTGCAGGTGATCCAATGAGCATAACCTGTATGGATATGCTCAACATGCCAGGAATAGGGTTGATTCACAGGAACAAATAGGCTTGGAGGAAGACTACTCTCTTTTGAAAAATCATGGCAGTACTCCCGCAGGTGGTAATACAGTGCAAACTCTTTCAGAGCCATGCAATCTGCAAAGCAATTGGAGAGTAAACATGTTCACATCTGGTCAAGCCCAGGAAGTTTCTTTCTTTGTGGTTGTTGATGTTTAAATCCTGTGTAGGAATTCTTGGCAGAAATGGGGAATTAGAGGGGATCTCAAAGGCCTTTGTGAACTGGGGTCACATAGGGAAGCTGAACAGTCAGGCATTTTTGGGTGAAGCTGCAGGAAAGTGTATGCCAGGGTATGGCCCCATTGGGCTGCCATGTTCTGAATGAGAAGTTTGCATCCTCCAGTTTCAGCCTCAACGAATAGAGATCACAGAAAGGGCCAAGTTTGCCATGACCCAGTATCATATAAGCTGATTTCCACCTTCTATCACTTCACCCATGACATTTCTCCTGCTTTGACTTGGGAACTTGCTCTTCATTGTGTTCTCTCTTGATGTCTCCTTCCTGACTTTTACGGAAGTGTCTATAACTGTGTAGAGTCAATAGTGCTGGTGACCTATCCTTTTCTCTTAAATCCTAAACCTGGTCACACCCATAGCTGGTGTTCCTTATTGTATTCTGTCTGATTCCTGTACTTTTGTTCTAGTTTTCTAATACCAACTAGATGCTATCATGTTATTATTATAGAAAGATTGTTTTGTACTATGAGCTCAGTATGAATAGAGTCTCCACAGGTTTTGGTTTGGAGATGTGTTCTGCTGTGGGACTTGGCTTCAGCAACAAACTCAAGGAGTGAAGTTGCTCTTTTTGATAGAAAGTGCTTATGAGAGTCAAAAGTTCCTTGGCAAAAACTAAAAAGAGGCCCAGTGGACATCTTCTCTTTCTAAGGGTTCCAGTGACACATTAGTGACACATTTGTGTTACAGAGAGCTGTTCCTTATATCTGGAATGTACTAGCAGCTAGACATGTGGTTTGCTGGCTGCCAATGCAATGCATGGCTTCCAGTTTCCATGCAGGTTTCTCCAGGTCAACTCTGCCTCAACCAGACCGGAGGACTCAGAATATGTACTGATTCTGTACTGAACGGCTACAAAATAGTCATGTTTTGTTGAAGAGTTTTGAAGGTAGAATTATGCAAGCAAAAATATGTCAATGTTTCAAACATTTTACTTGGGGTTCTTACATTTCTCACAGTGTGGGTGTGATGGTGTACAGACAAGTGGTTGTATCACCAGAACATCTGCTCCAGGTATGCAAGGTCCACATCTGATGCTGTTAGGATGACAGACTTGATTGGAAGATCCCATTGTTCCAGTTTATCTAGGAGCTGAATTCTGTTTTCCAAATTCTGGATCATCAATGTTCTGAATGGAGTGTATAGTGTAAGTGCCTTGTAGGAAGAGAGTTCATAAGCACAAGGTACTTTCAACTCCTGGTCTGTTCATCTTCTGCCATGAGGAAATTGTATAGGCAAGACTTAACTGGAGTTTGAATAGTTAGCTGTTCCATGGACAGTATATTCTGCTAGTTGTTTATGGAGGATGCTTGACTGTGTCAAACTTTCTAGTTGTAGGATTCATCACCAACGTTTTGATTATGTCTGTCTATAGGCAAGCTGCCAATCCTATTGTGAATAGTGAGGGAGACATCTGCATCAAGAAGACTAGTATCTACCATGCTAGAAGAATTCCTATTGTGAATAGCGAGCTAGACATGCAGTAAGAAGACCATATAATCTACCACACTAGAATATGGTGTTGCAGATGTGGTTTCTGATAACTTGCAGTGCAGAAATCCATAACTGGTCAGTGGTTCTCTGATATTGAAATAAAACCTGGAATTGGTGGTTCTTTGATAATTCTAGTAAGCACATAACACTAGTAATCACTTGCTTTGGAAGTACAATTATCTGAAGTTGCAAATCACCACCTTGGAGAAGCCAAGGTGCTGATCTACATGATGAATATGTGATTCTGTGTCCAAAATATGTGTTTGTAAAGAGTCTTGGTGAAGGCAATTTGACTTAATATAATTAATCTAGTTTCCATTTCTTTGCTTATTTTGTGTGTTGTGAGCCTGCCATAAATAGAAGTACAAAGAGGAAATTAGATGTTAGGTAATGGATTGATTTTGGATGATTTGCAACAATACAACAAAATATTTGGGGGTTGCATGTGCATGTGACACTAGTTCTTTTTGACATCTGGGGAATAGCACATAGGGTGTTTATAATTTTGGACTTCCTGTAAATGGTATATATTGCATTATACCACTGATGATCATCCATGGCAAGATGTAGAGAAAATGGCGACCATCCCTTTTTGAAGATTTACCCAAATCTGGCTATAAACCAGATATGAAGTAGAGATTTTTTTTATCAACCTTCTATATTTATGGTTACACACTGAAAACCAAATATAGAAATCTGGCAATTTTTATTAATTTTTTCTTACATCTGGTCATTGAAATCATAATCACTTCATGTTTTGAATTTTTGAATTTTTTTATTTCTCTCTTTTGGCAAAATTTTCCAGTAAAGAAAAGGCGTCATCAAACAGATTATCATGCTTATCAGTTGTGTACACATGGTATGAATTTTTTTAAAAACATGGGGATTCATGCTGTACCCTGCTCTGAGGTTCTACAGCGGTAAAAGAATCCCTTCAAGAACAAAACACATGATTTTTGGGAAGTTGGTTTCTTTAGTGAGGATTCTGCTGTGTTTGGGCAGAAAACAGACAGATTTGACATTTATCTACTAAACACCTGCTCTAAGTTTCTCCAGCAAAAAAAAAAATTCCTCAAAAACACTTTTTGGCCAGATTTGTTTTTGGGAAGCAGACCCAACCAACAAGCTGTTAACACCACCAAGTCAAGCTGAGGGCCAGCAGGGATTTCACCTGCACACAAGTGGGTTTGAACCCAGTCTAACCTAAGATGAGCGGATGTAGAAATCCAAAAGCGCAGACCTCTCAGCTGGTCTTTTTCAGGAGGTTGAAGCCTAGAAGGAAATTAGGTTTCTTTCTTTTGGCTATATTTTGTTTGTTATGTTTATATCTTACAGGTTGCAATGGCTGTGGTGTTGATTGGTGATGCATTTTTTTTTGCTGGGCTGTCAAGACCTTGTGTGTGATTTGCCTAGATAATACTCGTCTCTTATGGAACTTAGCTCTTTTTGGAGACGAAAAATGGAAGAATGTGGAATGGATGGCTGGATTCTGGAGAGTCATGTCTGGCATTTTTCTGCAAGGATTTAAGGACCATTGGAGGAGCTGAAGGAAGAAGAAGCTAAGTTTCTGTTTTTGGAGTTGGTGAGGATAGTGTGTGAGATGAATGCTCAGTTATCTTACAATGTCACTAGGTTAAGTTCTCTAGAATTTTCGCTACACATGAGGAAGTAAAACTGGGTGTAATATTAGGTCACTTGGATACCATTCATATGGAAACGATGAAGAATACTAAAGGATTTTAAGGAGCTGGTTTCTGAATGGCATTCTCGTCCTCAAATGTGGTATATTGAGGAAATTCAGCAATTGTGTAGTGTGCTAGAAGAATGCTTGAAAAAGTTAGTATCTATTTGAATAGGCGCTTTGGGTGAAATTTGTCCTCTTGGGTATCTTGGTGGGCTGATAGAGTGCATATTTCAAATTCAGCTTTTTCAACAAGATTGTTTCATTTGTCAAAGCTTTTAAGATGTGGATAACACATTGGGGAATTTATGGTTTTGTCCATATGATTCATGGTGGCACTTGTGGTTAGAAGGTTTGGGAATGAGATTCCCTATGGAAAATCATGAGATTTCCAAAGAGTGGATTCAGAGTGACCTGATCCAAGTATGAACCAATAAGAAATGTTATATTTATGACTCTTTTTTTCAAATCTACTCTTCTGTTGCCATCTCATATGTTGTTAGCAGGAACTGTTACTTAATAAAGTCATGCGTACTGTCCTGTGTTGAAATTGTGAATTTCATAAACTCCTGTTTGTTTCTAGTTCTCCTTTTTAGGCTACACTAGAACCTTCATTGAGGTCCCAGGGTCCCAACAACAACCATACCACTGAAGCATCACCTCTTAGGTGAGACTTTTCATAGTGTTGATTGTCTTCCTTGGGGGTGGGGGTGTGGACAGATAGATTTGACATGATATGCCAAACTGTTTTGAAGGCGCTTACAGCAGGAAGTATTTTGCCATGTTTATAATGCACTTGTACAACACGAATGGGTTTAGGACCGAAACTATGTATGATTACTACATAGCTATGAAATCTATGTTTTTGGTTGTAAAATTATCCTCCCACTCTTCTATTGGCTATGCAAGCCTCACCATTCTCCTACCATGAACTACACACAAACAACACCAAAACTATTCAAAACCAAAAGCTTTTCAAAATCCAAAACTTTAATTCTCACAAACTTTGTATTCATACCATAACTTTGTACAAATGAAGGTGTTTTTCAAGGTCATAAACACCTCCTTAAATACAAACCAAAAGGAAACTAATAAAAAAACTTCCTAAAACTTATCCACCACATGGTTCCCCAAATAATCAAAAGGAACAAAATCATAAGGAAACAAAATCACATGGTTCCCCATGTGATTCCACAATTAATCACAAGGAAACAACATCACATGGTGCACATGACATAAGTCTATGCACCGTGACCAATTATGGAATCCCACACCCCATTAAACAATTACCTAA
>Ga0209208_10004082_pt1 | contig 20815 bp, 11 predicted proteins | sample S1TSphfallax_3_FD_187694 | JGI IMG/M metagenome (GOLD analysis project Ga0209208, IMG submission 187694) | Host-associated microbial communities from peat moss isolated from Minnesota, USA - S1T2_Fd - Sphagnum fallax MG (SPAdes) (version 2) | ecosystem: Host-associated > Plants > Peat moss >...
AGCTACTTTCCTCTGCAAAACTAGCGCATGGAAGTAGCCGTCTAAAACTTGTAAAATACCGTCCCAGGTAAGTGCAATGCCTTTACTTTCTGGGGCAGTGTTTGCTCCAATCAAAGATATGTTGCTCAAACTAAAGGCATGGAAATTATGAAAAAGAAACCATAAAAATAGGATATACCCAATTGTGATGAGAAGATTGGTAGGACTATCATACTTAGATATCCTAGCCCATAAGACTATAGGACTGCTTAACTATTACTTTTTTGTGGGTAATAGAGGAAATATACAAAGAGTAATATAATTCCTAGTTTACTCATGCACTCTAATCTCAGCTTTGAAATATATGTAATCTCTTATTTTGCTCAACTAACATGTGATAATAATGTAATACTATTAGGAATAAAGGTGTTTTGGGATAATTTTTATAACATAACAAGTTTTTTGAGATAACTAACTTTAATTTTGATTGACAAACCAAAATATCAAGGGGTGAAAGCATAATTAAGAGGACTATTTGGATTGTCATAGTTGTAGTTTTTAAAAACGGTAAATGAATTAAAAGTGTACAACATCATATTTCACATTACACTACTACAAAAGCATGTTTCTCATGTCTCTAACATTGTGATTATAATGACTAATATGACTAAGTTTACTTGTTTGAAATTACTAATGGGATTTTTTTGGTCTATTTTTCCCCTTTCAAAGAGTAAGCACGTTTTTTTGACTAGCTCAACAATTTGTTTTAATCAAATTAGATCATGTTAGTTACATGTGGATTTCATGCTTACATGGTGTTGGTATTTATTATGACACAACTAATTTTAGTCATTCCATGGGTGACATGGCTTGCTACATACTATTTGTTAGATTTTAATCATTGTGGATGCTACTTATGTATAAAGGTGTCCATTGTAGGCATGCAAACCCTTGGACATGTAGGTGTCTAGGCCCTAAAACATGTATGGGTAAAAGCATGAAAAATGGAGCCAATTGCACGAAGGTTAAAGTCTTTTCCAAGGACTACATTTTCCACATGGTAGTTTTCTATTGGTTTATAATGCATTTTTCACATAGTTTTTCAAATTGAATATCAAATTTGAGGCTAAATATAACATATAACGTGATAAAAATTCAATTTTGTTTTGCATCAATCTTTACATTACAGAGTCAAAACTATAAATTTACTTTGAACCATGATTACAAATTGAAAACTATAATAATGTTTCAGGATGTGCGAATATCAAAATCCAAAAGGGTATATGTATTTTTATTTTTTTAATGTTTTGAACACATGGATTCCTTATTGTGGAATATATTAAATTTCATAAAAAATTCAAATGATATAATGAACATTTGATAAGGAAAAAAGATTTTCAAAACAAAAAAACCACATGTCTACATGCTTTTCTTGAGTGCTTTAAACATATAAAAGGACTTTTGAAACATGGCGAATCTTCATGAAATTTTTTGTAGTTGCAACTTTGAAAGTATAATAACTGATTTCAAAAATTATATAATCTTTTTGATAAACAGTGTTCCCATTGTGATTTTTCAAAAAAATTTAAAATAGTTTTTGAAGACTGTCCACATATTTTGTGGCTCCCTTTTTCATGCTTTCATCCATATAGGTGGGTAGGTAGATAATATGTGGGTAGTTTGTAGTAGGTGAAATGAAATATTCATTATCTATTTATTTAGTGGCAACCTTAATTCATGTTTGCAATTATATGTCAAGATATATGTACATCATGACTTGAAATTATAATGCCTGAAATTCAAAATGAATGTGTATTTATATTTTTTGCTATGACATTATTTGTCATTGTGTGAAATGGTGGTTGGATGGTTTATGCATTGGCTTGTCGCCATGGAAGTGAGGGGTTCAATTGCCTCTTGTGACAACTTGTTCATGCTTAAGACCTACATGCTTAGAGGAGGGAGGCCTATGTACATGCCTATGGGGCTTACATCCTTAAGCCCACCTTTAACATCCCTAGGAATTGTAAATAATAAATATTTTAATTATTTTAATTTATAAAATTATGTAAATTAGCCACATCAACTAACACATACTATATTTTAGTCAAAACAAACATGATAGGTGTCCACATGACTAGCAATTTAGTTGTGCCAAATATGATCAAGATGCTAATGAGTGTTGTTGGAAATGACTAACCTTTTGTGAATATATAGTCTTCTTGTCCATGTGTTTTTTAAATATTAAAATGTAGTTAAAAAAGACAACATAAAAAATAATAATATTAATATTATTAACATTGTCAAATTTTTAATAGGATTTTTAATAAAACTATTCATGTTGCAATATATTTTATTATAAACCATATTAAAAATTATGGATGAATTTTAAGAAAAGAATGGACTTAGTGAACTTTTGAACCAATGGCATTCTTTTGGTCACAAAGTAAAAAAATGACATGTGGATTCAAAAAGTATGCCATAGTAGGCTCAATTCTTTAGAAAAAAATAGGACAACATCAAATGAGGTGTTTGAGAACAAAATGCATTGAAACTTTCCTTTTATATATATATAATTAATTAATCTTGCATTATTAGGTTTTATTAGTCAATAAATCTCATTCAGAACTTCATATTTTTATCTGGATTTTTTGACCAAGTATATGTTTAATCATGTACATACTTGGGGTTTTCATCCTTTCATGAGCAAATCATGTCAATTCAGTTGATTGTTAAAAATCAACCAATATTTTCAACTATGCATATTTGATCTTTTAGATATGGACCCAAAACCTCCTTTTGACATGGCGAGGTTCTAATGGATTAAAATTTTGAAGGACATAGGAAATTTGTCAATGGAACGAGATTCATAAAAATTTAACATGTTCCATTTTTTTCAATATAATCTTCATGTCTCATAATATCCTTATCATTCCAGATTTCTACAATAGATCTGTTCATTTCCAAAAAGTCAATATGTTCCTAGTAAAACTTTCAAGTAAAGTTCACATTCTAAAGGCAAGCTTTAGAATGTGGCAGAGAATTCACAATGATAATGGATGAACTTTCTATGGGAAACTAATCGGACTTGAAAATTAAGGAATGTAAGTCCAACTTGCATTTCAAAAGGTCATATTTCCTTGGATGGAAGATATAGTGATTATCACATGGAAAAGTGTTTTCTAGTTATTATTTATGAACACCTTGACTTCAACCGAGATTTGTTTACTTATTTACTAGGTTGGGATAATGATTGGGTAACTTTCCTAGTCACAATTCATTATAGTAATCGTAAGCTTAATGACTCATCACATGTATCAATTGAATTGCAATACATCCCCTAAATCATATTATTTGATTTACATTAATTATGTAGAGTAATTTGTAGCAACACTCAACACAAACAGCACTGCACCAAACTGAAAACTTTGGCCTTTTGCTCATTGAGCAAAGAAGAATGAACTTCTAGAAGTATTTTTAGTGAACAAGTCACACACCCTAATTAACATGCTTATATATTACCCCATAAAAACATATACTTTATCTATGGTATACTTCCCAAGTCGCCACAAGTGCACTGAAAGACTGACGTCCTAGTGGCCAACAATGCAAACTGGATGTAGATAAGTTGGCTGGACCTATTGGGTTGTTCTCCATAGCATCCTATAACATTAGAAGGAAGAGGAGCCTTATACACCTCCATGTGCGTACTTTTTAGCAAGCTGCATAAGAATTTGGTGCAACTCCTTTGGTGCAGATAACATGGGGGTGTGATCAGTATCCATTTCTATAACTTCTTCTTGTGGAGTGTGCTCAATTATGTAGTCTTGAGCAGCAGGAAGTAAAGCTTTGTCTTGCAAGCATTTAATGTACACAGATGGAACTGTTCCATGCTTCTCTGGTGTATAGTTGACCACTGTACCCATAAGTACAGGGGCCGGCACCGGCCTGCACAAGATTTGTGCTAATACCACATCCTGTCACACAAATAGGGCAATAGTTAGGTAAAGTGAAAGGCCAATTAACACGTTGCATGGATTTAGTTGTTCTTGAATCATCACCCAAGTTTCCTTTTGAATTTTTTATTAATTTTAAAAAAATAAAAATTTAATGAGATCATAATTCTATTTTAGAACGACTTAAAATTTTCTAAGTTCAACCCAAAATACTTGAACTTTTGCAAGATCATTTAACTTCAAATTAAAGCTATTCTATTAGTTTTGACACTATCAAAAAGCAAGTGGAAAATTAGCACATCCTTTTAGGCTATCATACTTAGTAGCTTATTCAATTTTCGAAGAAATGTTGTTGGTTTGGATAGCCAAACAAATCTCCATTAAATGTTGGTTAATTAATTACAAGGTTTGGAGATGTTTTGAAGTTTGAATTGTATATAGATTGACCAATCTCTACTGGATTGGAAAGGTTGTTGATATTGGAATTTGAATATTTGAAACACATGCAAGATCAATCAAACAAAACCATGTATATATATATAAACAAGGATGGAAATCCATCCACAATAAGTACAAAGCATGTCGAAGCAAATGTAAACACACGAAAGGAAAACCAAGATCAATCAAACAATATTTAGAACTCTAGATAGTTAATATGGTATGTTTCTAGTTAGGAATGACGTAGACTTGACAGGACATCCAATGGACACATCATGGATATGATCTACATGGACACATTGGCTGTTATATACTTTCACCAAACTTGAACCCTTAGATTAATTTAACTTGCATGAAGCGATATCACCAAGATAGTAAGCTTCCCATCTAGGTTTCACTGTAATTTCAAAACATGCAAATTGTGAATTTGTCACAACAATTATTCCAGGTTTTCCAGTATGCAAATCAATTGCTTTCATATAACTTTCAAGACTGTTTGCCGGGATAAATGACAAGCAAAAATATAGCATCCCAGGGAGGCTCACCTCAGGCAACACTGCATGATAGAAACGTTTCGGTAAGTCTTCCTTATCAATGGAGAATGTGGTTGGAGGATTCTTAGGCCCATTTCCAAAATTTGGAATCATCTCTTTTGATATTGGTGTGTCCTTGAATAACTAAAAGACAACCAACTTAATGGTTAATGAAAGTGCCATCAATTTGAATCTATTCTGCCACATGACCTGATAATAGTATAAAAAAAATATTGGGCAAAATCAAAAAAATTGTGGTCACTACAACATAATATGGTTTCCCATGGGAATAGCCTTTTCTCATGACACATGTCTGAGGTAGATTATGTGGTTTCATCTATTTCAATGTAAAATCTATGTGGTACACACCAGTGTTGTCAGCGTATCCGATTTCAAGGGTAAAAATCGGCAGTTCAGGGTCAGGTTCTGGTAACCCGGACCTGAGTTGACATCAACTTGTTGGAACCGGCACAAGAATCGGACCATGGAAAAAAAAAAGTTTTGCTAGATCTGAAATCAGAATTGGAATCGTGAAAAAATATTTTTTTAAAAACAGGGTAAGAATATATATGTTAAAAAGTTGACTTTTGTCCAAAGTTTATAAATAGACTGAACTTTAATTAATTATTAATTTAATTAGTTACATAGGCCCCTATTTTTAATTTGTCGTACAACTTTGTACTGTCATCATCTTTAGCATTAGGGAATGTGTCGTGTGTACATAAAACCGGTCCCAGTTTAAAAACTGGGGTCCGAAGGTTCTTGAATTTGAAAAAATGTGAATACAACCAAAAATGAAAGGGTTCAAATTTTGGAAGAACCTGGCTCAAACGTGTACCCAAAGAACTTGTCACATAAATTTTAAAATGTTGAAACTGGATCGGAGGTTCTCTCCAAAAGGAAGAACTGGACAACACTGGTACACACCAGTACTTTGACATTTAAAGGCTTTAGTGCAATAATTAGATCAAGTCCCATAAATCTTTTCTTGAAATTTAATAAACCACAAATATATTAGTGTTGAAGACCGGATGCTAAATCTCCAAGTGGTCTAAACCCAAAATTAGACGTCCAAGAATTTGATATTTTGAGAATGATTTAGTCAACCATCAACCAAATTAAACTAAAATGAAAGAATCCATGTGTGTATAGAGTGAGCAAAATGAGCCCATCCTGGGATTTGAGCTTTTCTCAGTACCTAGGTACACATGGACCAAAGATAGGTTATTTTCCCAAATCCTTCGGTATCAAAGACTTGTATTTTTTTTCCTTAACTCATTTAATGTGTCAATTACGATTAGACTATTGAGTCCTTGTGTATGGCTTAAGACACATGAACAATAATAGTGACATAGTGCAATTGATATTAATTAGTTGGGGATGACCTCACAAGTCCAACTTTTTTTCTTTTTATTTGCAATGAGCCAATTTGATAGGCCCATTGCAAAAAAATGTTGAATCAGTAGAGGTTCCCCAAAATAAAAGTTTCTATGGAAAGATGAAGTGTCCGTCTCTTTGGCCCAGTTATATAGGTGAGAAGGGGAGGACTTTGGGCAAAACATATGGGATTAAAGCGAGGTGCTATTGGGAACACCCTTAGGGAACATATTGGGAGCCTGATCGAACCCATTGGGAACTGAAGGGAACATGTTGGGTGACCCCGAGTTGTCTTTTTGGCCAACTAAAAATCGTCATACTTCCAATATTCTATTTTTAACGTGATATTCTGAATCTGAAGACTTTCTTCCCTGAGTTGGTCAAAAGAACATTAGTTCATATTATCAAACCCAGTGTCAGTGTTGTACAAGATTTCTTTTTGTTGTTAGAACTTGGAACCAAAATTTCCAAAATGGGCAATGTCGTACATTTTTTTGGGTTTTTACTTGGTTATCTGCAATAAGTAGTGTCTATGAGGTATTTGTTTGTGCGACTTTGTTCGTTGCAATAATGTTAGGCCTTGATATAGTAGCACACGACATGACACAGAAAGTTTCAATTGTTTGTACGATGAACAACTAGGCGCACACGACATGACACAGAAAGATTCAATTATTTGTACGGTGAACAACTAGGCTAATTTGCATCGTCAATAAGCCAAGCTACAAGGTTAGGCATCAGAATATTAATTTCAAAGAGGCCATGAAATCGAGATACAGAGCTAGAGTTACCTACCATGTCAGAAAAGGTTGGCGAATCGTCAATGGACGCTCCATTGAGCAGGAGAAGGGCAGCCACTGCAATTGCCAACACTATTTTATGAGAGAATTGCTCCATTGCATGTGTCATACTGTACCCTCCCATGCTCTGCGCCACCAACACCACCTGCGCCATGCGCCCAACTTGGTTAGTTGTATAACCCATGATACACCACAATCTAAAACACTTGACCCAAACTCCGAACTCAGGACTGGAGTTCTTCTAATTTACCGGAGGTTTGGTGCAGCCCATCTTGTGAACTTTCTCGAACTTTGCTGATAAACCCAAGTTTCAAGAAAAGTTCATGATCAATAATACAATCAGTCAAAACTAAATTAAAGCATTCTGTTCAGATGGAATTTCTAGTCATCTTGACACTTCTGGGCCCAATATTTAGGAAATCATAAGTACGTTCTTCCTTCTCTGAAGCAAGAAAGACTTCATTTCATAAGATGTTTAGCACATACAAAGAACGCATTTTGCAGAAACTTCAGCCTGGATGGAGCTTGTAATCACCTGTTCCGTGTCTGGTATGGCATTCAGAACGTCCACCAGAGGCTGGTTATAGGTTTTGAAATCGGTGACAGTGTTTGGATCCACAGTGCTGGTGCCACAGGATGCCAAATCCACAGCAGTTACTTTGTACCCCTCTTGTTGCAGCAACGCCATTGTCTTGTAGTACATCCAAGCTCCTTGCCAAGCACCATGCACAAGCACCCAATGCAACCTTTCAATTGCCATCTTGTCGCTCAGGTTATGAGTGAAGAAGTCTGCCTCTATAATCTTCTTCTCTAATGTCGCTCTCAATTTATCACCAGAAGGCCTCAGACAAACACAAAAAACTTACACCAAACTTTAGGAGCTCAGCAGTCCTGATGAGCAGCTCCTTACCTAGCTCTAGACTTCAAAGCCAGAATCTATGCAGAATTCCGCGCAGTCTCGTCCAGAGAAAGGCAAGCCGCCCTGTCACTCGAGCAGAGTCCGCAGTCCGGAAAAGCATAAGCACACGTGAGATTTAAAGTGACTGGTAGTCCTTTTTTTGGGGTCAAATTTCGCACGGCTGCCGCTACAAAGCAAATCTAGAGCGAAAAGCAAATCTAGAACGAACTCTGTGACGTCGCCACATTTAGACAATACGTTCCTGGAGGTAGGTATTTAAAACAAAGTGGCCAAAACAAAAGGAGGATTCTGAAGACAATTTTACTTTACTCTCTGGCCTCTAACCAAATTTGACTCATTCCTCTGTTACCCCAACATTATATGTGCACATAGTTGTAATTATCCATGGGTGAACCAGCACCCACTACGTCTACCATGGTAAAAATCACCAAATTTATTTAAATTGTTTATACATGTTACTAATATCCCATGCTTATACTAAAAAATCAGGCTCTCTGAGTTCAAATCTAACATTTTTTGTGCTTCATATCGCCAGGCCTCACTCAAAAATGTAAAGGTACCAAGTACCAACATAGGTGCCAGAGTGAACCAGCAACCTCCATGACTGCACCAGTTGGCCGTTCTGTCCATAGGATGGGCTGTGTTTTTCATCCGCCTCTTCGCCCTAGATTAACCAACATTTTGTCACAGTCAATTTTTTTGCCTTGTGACATTTGACCTTTTAAAATATTTTGAGCCAATTTTTTCCCACCCTGACCTCCATACTACCCTCCCACCTAGTTACCCTACTAACCTACCTCTTAGCCTAAACCCTTAACCCAATCAACTAACAACCAATCCCTTACCTACCCTTTTATCTTTTCTTGGCAAAACCAATATCTCTTCGTGGCTAAAACTATATGTATTCTTAGCTAAACTTTTATCTCTTGGCAAAACCTTTTTTTTTCTTGGTTAAACTTTTCTCTATTTGCAAAACCTGTATCCTTTCTTTGCTAAACTTTTTTCCATTGGCAAAAACTATATCTTTTTTTAGCTAAACTTTTCTTTCTTGGAAAAATCTATATCTATTCTTGATTAAACTTTTCTCTTTTGGCAAAACCTATATCTTTTCTTGGTTAAACTTTTTTCTCTTGGCAAAACCTATATATTTTCTTGGCTAAATTTTTTTCTCTTGGCAAAATTTATATCTTTTCTTGGTTAAACTTTTCTCTCTTGGCAAAACCTATATCTATTCTTGGCTAAATTATTTTCTCTTCGCAAAACTTATATCTTTTCTTGGTTTATTTTTTTTCTTTTGGCAAAACCTATATCTTTTCTTAATTAAACTTATAACTCTTAGGCTAAAATTTTCTCTCTTGGCAAAACCTATATCTATTCTTAGCTAAACTTATAATTCTTGGCAAAACCTATATCTATTATTGATTTAACTTCTAACTCTTGGCAAAACTTATATCTTTTCTTGACTAAACTTTTTTCTTTTGGCAAAGCTTAAAACCTATATCTATTCTTGGCTAAACTTCTAACTCTTGGCAAAACTTATATTTATTCTTGGCTAGACTTTTCTTTCTTTGCAAAACTTATATATCTTCTTGGCCAACCTTTAACTTTTGGCAAAACCTATATATATTTTTGGCTAAACCTTGACCTCTCAACAAAACATTTTTATTAATAGGTCAAACTTTTACCTCCCAAAAATTATTTTATATCTTTTTGGTTAAACCTATACCTTTCAACAAAACCTTTATTTATTTTTGGTTAATCTTTTACCTTTCAACACAATTTTTTACATACTAGGTAAACCTTTACCTTTCAACATAACCTTTTTATATTTTGGCTAAACCTCTTTATTTCATAGTTAAACCTCTACTTTTTTAAAGGGATAGAAAAGTAATGGAATCCATAAAGTGTAAAATGAATTTCAGTATTTTTTTAATAAAAATCAATCAAGGATAGAAAAAATAATGTTTGATTTTAGTTAGAACAAATAATCAAAGAAGTAAAAGAAATTTTATCTTTTTTCTTGTATTTTCAATTATTATCTAATTCAATCACTTAAATCATCAAAAATTAATGTAAAACATATGGTTTCTAAAAGAGGGTTAAATTTACATATAGAAGTTGAGGGCTTAGGTTCTAGGCATTACAATACTCATGTCAACCTTAAGTTAACATCATGTTTGTAATGGTTTGGAGTTCCCAAAACTAACACCTATTGTATGGGTAACATGCAAGTATTGTCGATTATGGAAATTTATTTATTTTTCTTATTCTAATTTTTTTTTTCTATTTTTATTTCACAATCTGTTTTGTAGTTTTGTAATTTTGTAGTTTATCTTTGTCAATGTTTGTTTATCATTAAATATGGATATTTTATGCCCAACATTTGGGTATTATTTGAAACATGAAAAAATCCAACCAACATTTTATGCCTTAAATGCAAGTATTATACAATTTGATTTTACTTTTTTTTAAATCTCATCACAATGTCAAAAAAGAAAAAATGAAGGTATTGCATATAATGGACCAATCATGTTGTGGTGGAGCTTGAATGACAATGGACCTAGATTTTGCAATACCTTCATGATAAAATTGGGGCCCCATTGGAATTGAAATACAAAAAAACCAAGTCCTTGCAATTCCCATATAATTTTTACTACCAATTATATCTCATTTATGTAATGTTTTAATATGCAAGTATTGCAAATACTTGCCCTTCCATCACTTAGGTTAAGGTTATTAAAAAAATTGGAAAATGACAATACCTACATTGTCAATAGCCACTACAAATGTCAAAGTATGGGTGAATGTAATTTGTACACACTCAATTGTGATTCTCACTACATACACCAACAAAATAAAATTCTCATCATATTTTTAAACGTGTTGATATTGCATTATCTTCATCCAAAAACACACTTGTTGCGAAAATGAACTCATTGGCAATACCTAAATCTATAACTTTCACAATAACTACATGTTACATTACTTATATCTAGTAAATGAAGTTTTCACTATTAGAACAACAGAAAAGACAATACATGCATCACGATGGCAAATCTCCTTTGGAAAGGTTATGGGATGGGCAATACCTTCATATATCACAACAAAAAATTCATTATGTCCCATGTAATATGTGAAATTCTATGCAATATGAGAAAGATTGCTCACTAAACTTAAACTATTGTACATTAATTGTTTAAACTAATATGGTGTGTTATCAATTAGGGGGTTAACTTTCAAGCTCATTATTTAAAGTTGAGACTACTAACACATTATTATGGTAATACATGTCATCTTTAAGGAAATGAAAATTAATATGGGAGAAAAATACGAGTGGAAGCATGTTATCTTTTTATATTCATGAATTCTTTTCCTATGGATATTTGCATGTTCTACCATAGTTTCATTCCAATCTTTCATATAGTGCAATGAATTGCTTAGTCATTTGTAACTATGTTTTGGAATTTTATAGCTAATCACCATTTGTTTCAATTTATTATTTTTCTTGTGACTATGGTGTAACTAATTTGCAACTATTAAGTTTTACATTCTTCTATGATGACTAAAATTTTATGTTTTTCATCCAAGAAGGGGCCTTTATGTCTAATTAGTTACAAAAATAATCGTAACTTGGTTACTTTTTTGTGATTTACATATACCTTTGATATATATTAAGGTGTTTAAAAATATAATATGGCTATATTTATATAGAATCTAATTAAATTGTATTTAAGGCATATTCAATATAAATTTTGCATATATTGTTGCTATGTAAGTTAGGCTAATTGATAAGCAGATAATTAATAATTAATAATTATTACAATAATAATAAAATATTAATAATAGAGCTTATTACAATATATAACTATTTTATTGGTAATAATTTAATGACTTATAATTAAATTAAAATTACTTACTAAGTTTATTAATTACTGAAACTTATTATTATTCAATAATTAAAATATTTTGTGCTACTACTAGTTAGTTACTTAATTGATACCATTAAATTGTTTGCTAGATAATTAATAATCATTTAATAGGTAAATATCAAGTCAATATTTGTAAATATATAATATTATTTACTTATTTATTTATTATTATTTAATAAAATAATAATAGAAATGAACTAATTATTAATTTATTCTAATTCTTATCTTTAATTTTTAATTTTTCTACTAATAATAGTGAATAATCACAATAACTTATTATTATGATTATTAATATAATGATTATTAATTATTTAAAATAAATTAATAATCAATAAATTAATAAATTATTTTAAATATTATTTAATATTAATAGTTTATGTATAATTTAAATAGTTTATGCTACTACTAGTTACTACCTAATTAGTAGGTGGTAATAAGTAATAAGTAGGTTGGTAAGTGGGAAAGCCATTGTTTAAGGTTTAATGGATAGATTATTTCTAGTTAGTTAGTTAATTAGTAAATTACCTATTAGATATATAGTTTACAAACTTGAAAAAGAAGACAAAAGATAATGGATAATTTTTTTAGTTACAACTTAGTTTCAACTTAATCACAAATTAGGTTGCAACTAAAAAAAATCCCGTATGTTTTGTCTTCCATTTCCATCTTGTAAAAGTATATAAGGAAGGTGTTTTGCTTTATATTTTTATATTAAGAAATGTGTAATTTGGGATGAGCCAATGAAAGAGGCTTAACCTTAAAGGTTAAATCTAAAATAAAATAAAAATATTTACATATCTATTTCCTAGCCCACATACTTACCTACCCACCTACCTACCTAATCCTACCTACCTAAATATTGATGAAAATGTATTTTGACCAAAATTCAATCAACATGCCATTTGGCAAAAAAATATTGTGCCACAATCTAACACCATCCAAAATAGATGATGAAAATCCAATATGTAATTTTAAAACATAATTTTTAAAAATTATTATCTTGCCACATGACACTTTATAGTGGGTTATGACATAATTGCAAATATTGGTGATAGTTGCAAACTTTATACAAATGGTCAACGGATGAACGTGTATATGGTGATTATATATTCATCCATGTGGAATGTGATGACATCATGCTAAGTCATGATTTGTGACTAGATGTTGCATGTGACTTCACTTATGCAACTAATGGAATTTTAGTTGTACATGTTGGTTGTAACTTTATTTTGGTTGCAAATTATAGTCACAAATTGAGACTTTTCTTCTAGTGAATGATGGTATTTGCTGAATGATGCAATGGGGTCCCTATGGCATACATTATCACATCAAATTACAAGCAATTTGACCTAACCCCATGGATGAATGCATTAAACAAAAGGTTGTTAATGTTCCAAAGTGATTAACATATGAATGCCTTCATTGTGGATGATGCAAGGGTGGAAATAAATAGCTTGAAGTATAGAAGTTATTTTAGTGCAAGGTAGTGTTACATAGATATGAGTAATTGTTGTTGGTTGTATTTGGGGAAATGAAAAATATTAACTACCTTCCATTCATGTAATATAGGCAAGTGTGGCCCCAAACAAAAGTCTTTTTTATGCTTGTGGCATTTTCAACAAGCTTGGCTAAAGCAAGCTTGCATCAAAATCAAATATGGACCTACTCACGCAACTGCATTAAAATCCTTCGAAAGGAGAGATTATGCATAACATAAACTACTTAGATGACCAAGAGATGTGTGGGCAAAATTTGAGTTGGAAAGAATGGTAAACAATTTGTTTACTGTAGAAACATTTTGGTTATATGTAAAATCTAAGTGACTACCCAAGACTGGAATGTGGGTTCTAGGTAATTGCAACCTACCTTATGCAAGGCAAGATACAAACACAAGAAGAAATCTTGGGTTTTTCCACTACCACCCATTGCAACTACTTGTCCAATTTGACCACTATTTGAATTATTATCATTGTGCACAAATAGCAAGTGAAATTGTTTACTAGTTATTTATGCATAATTACCATAGTGAAAACAATGGTTGCCTTAATAACTAGCACTAGATTTTTTCCTCCATTTGAGTTTTATAATAATGGAAAAAAATTGACATGTAAAATATTTCAACCCTAGACTCTTTGCAAGAATGGTAATGTTGTTTAATCATTCTTTTAACAACTTTTCAACTATTAACATCTAGCATAAGTTGAATCAAGGTTTGATAAAAAGTAGAGAATGTTAGTCATAAGTTGCACCTTGTATTTACACAAGAATTTACCTTATTTTATTTTGCAATAATTTCAAATTGTTGATGCAAAAATTAAGGTAGCATTTAACTTCATTTACACATTACACTATACACTAGTAGAAATGATTGTAATTTCAAGAACTATTATAAATTAATTTAAGTTTTTATTTTTTTAATTATGTGATTATATAATATTTAATGTAACTACTTTTATATTCCTTTTTTTAATTGTGTAGGATTTTTTTTTAATAACAATTGTTCATTCATTATTTATAATTCGAAAAGAATATTTAAAATATTTTAAAATTAAATTTATATATGTATTTTTACATTAATTATATTATCTATAATTCGACTAGATATAAAAAAACAATAAAATATTTATTTATTTATTTATTTATCTTTGAGTTATGTATTAACAACTTGTGAGAAATTAAATAGCTAGTTAGATAAACATTAAGAAGTTATTATTTATTTAAGTTATTGATAATGAATACTTGATATTTGTAGTGTATATTTTATATTTTAAATATATGTTAAATTTAATCATTATATTAAATGGTTATCTAATTATCTAATGAGCATGTACTTGAATTGTTTATAAATTTAAAAACTAAGAACAAAAGGCATGAGGAAAGTTTTGGAATTGCAATTTCGTTTATGAAAAAATTGCAACTTCAAAATCTATCCCATATTGTTTGTTTTCCATTCCTATTTTGAACAATATATAAATAAGGGGTGTGGTCATCAAATTTCACATTAAGAAAGTTGTACACATGGGATGAACCAATCAAAAGGCTTAACCCAAAAATAAATAAATAAATAATTATGCACAATTTTAAACTATCAACCTCCCTAACCTATTTATCTACCTAACTAGGTAGGTACATAATACGACTTCTCCACCTAGGTCAACCTATGAACCTACCTACCTAAGTATTTACTTATATGAATAGGTATGTAGCCTAGGAAGGTAAACTTACCTACCTATCTTTTTACTTAAGTAAGTAAGTAAATATGTACATAACCTAGGTTTGTAGGCACCTATTCATGTACCTACCTAAACACCTACCAACCTAATATTAATATTTTGTATTAAATTCATCTTAAGGTGCCACATGGCATATTTACATTAGGCCACGTCTTATAATATAAGATCATCTAAGCATTTGAGTTGAACATCCTAGATTATTTCAAAATAATAATAATTATTATTTTAAAAATAATTCAATATTAAAACACGCGAAAAATTCATCATTTGTCTCAATTGTGACCAAAATAATTGCATTGTAGTCACATGTGACAATATTATACAATGGAGTCAAAGGATGAACTTGTATTTGTTGATTTTTTTCCTTCATCCAATACCCCTCATCATTTGCAACTAATGTCTCATGCGATTTGTCCAAGGCAACTAATGAACTTTTAGTCACAAGTGTCACTTGTAACTAAATTTTAGTCATAGAATCCAATTGAAAATACTTGTTTTTCTTTTAATGATAATGGTTAATGATTTTTTTGACACTTCAACTATCAACATGGTACATGAGTTGAATTATACATTTGTATAATGTTGAAACCATTGCTTGTAGGTTGCATTTTACATTTATAATAATTCCAATGAGGAAAGTTTAATGAGCTAGTATATGGGTGATTATGCATAATCTTTTGTACCTTCATAGAATCTATCGTATGGTCGTCCTTGGACAATTCTAGAGACAATTATAAAGACAAATCATAACTACTTCATCATTTCCAAACTTAACTATTTCATTTTTAAATAACTACCTTACTCCTTTCCCCTACCCACCGGTAGGAATATGAAAAAAATCCTATTTCATTTTCAAGCTAAACTACCTCATTCCTTTACTAATAACTACTTCACTTTTTTTTTGTTAATAACTACCCCCTTTTTTACCGTAGCCACCATGGATATAATGTTTATTATAATTTAAATTATATTTGAAATTGAAGTAAATAATAACGATATATTGAAAACCAAATGGGAACATGAGAAAAAAAAACAAAAGGTTGAATGTCATTGGTAGTGTGTAGCAATGCAGAGCTTAATTTTCATGAAAAACATGTAATAAGTTGTATAGATTTCATGTCTTTTGAACTATCAACTTTTGCACATGAGTTGAATCATTCATTTTGAATGTGTTAAATCCATTAATATTTCATTGCATTTTACACTCACCATACTTTTTTTAAATGAATGTATAAAAATTTATTATGTTTCACATTAATATTTGAATTAAAGATTAAGTCAAAATGTTCATATATCCAAAGTTTAGGGTCCATGTAAACCTTTATATTTTTAAAAATTAATGTTCAAACTTGTACATTTACATAAATTTAAATTTATGTTTTTTCCGTAGTTTGTTCATTAGTGGACAAGTTTTTTATTACAAATGTTTATGATGCCACAATAACAAAACCTCAAAAGAAATATCTTTAAGTTATTCCTCCATTTTATCTTTTAATGTATGAAAAAAATAAGTGTTAGTTTTTTTTTTAAAAATAGTTGTTTCGGTATTATTTGTATTGTTACCATGATTTAACATTTTTTTTAAAGCTTGTTTTGTTACAAGTTTATATCTAAATATTTAAAGATTAAAATTTTCAATTTTGTGGTGTTGTTCAAATGATGATCATTGATAAAAAATATATAATTATGTTTTGGTTATAAATAATACATGGAAATATTAGGTTGTTAAAATCCTTCTATATTTTGGATATAAGTCCTAGAATCTATTCTAAAATTTTAACTTATATATATATATAACACTAATGTTGGAACTATTTATGGTTTTGACATTGAACTTGCATTATTCTCATAAAGGGCCACTGAATGTTGGAGTTTTAAACCATGCGTGTCAAACAAAACATTTATTGGGGTGTATTATATGATTGTTTAACCGATTGTTTCTCACCCTATTATTACTTTAGTTTCTAAATATACACATATTTAAACCAACATATATTAATTATTAGCTATTATATTATCTATAAAAATTATAAATAGATTTTTGAATAAATAATAGCTTTTACCCAATAACTAAAATATAACACCTTTTTTTATTCACATTTAAAATAAATAAAAAAGGAATGACCCCCTTCAAAAAACTTCTTTGAAATTTCATTATTTTCTAATTTTCCCCCAAAAAGAACCACCAACTTGCAAAATTTTGCCACCAAAGATAAAACAAAAAATATTGTTGTTTAAAGGGCAGGGGAAGGTAATCCAACTATCTAATTCCAAAATATCACCAAATTATGTTTCTTTTATTTTTAAAAAGTAAAATGTATTGCTACATTATATATAATATGTTGTGATTTTTTTTCAAAGTTGTGTAATTGATCATTTGTATTACTCTATAACTAATGTTGTTAAAGAAATATGATGTTGAAAAATAATGGTTATATTGATTATTTAATTAATTTTTCTTCTAGTGACTAATATTTGCCAATTTAAAGGGGGGGGGGACATTTAAAAATGGTGTCTTTCCAAAAATAAAAATAAAATTTTATCAAATTAAAAATTGACAATGTTTCTAAATAATATTGAAGGATTTAAACAATTTTGCAACTCCGTAATTCTTCTATAAGCAAATATGGGTGAAACTACTTATGGGTCATAACAATTTTGAATAATATCACAAAAGCTTCTGTTTTTAATTGTACAAAATCATATTGAGGAAAAAAACTTATAATTCTTAAAAAATTGAACATATATTTTACACAATAAAAATATCTTTGTTAAAGATTTAATGAAAGCACTTTTGAATTCACATTGAATTCAATCCTATTTATGAATATTGTAGATGAATTTACACAATGAATATTTGTAGATTTCTTTTTATTCATAACATGTTAATTTAAGTTTTTTTTTTAACTCTTCATATTGCATAATCATAAATTATAATTATTTTCATGAATAGATTATTGAATAAATTTCAAGATCATGTTTTCATTTGTAGCATTTGAATAAATTTTGAAAAAAAAATGTTAAAGTTTGAATATTTTGAATATTTTCATGTCGAAGATAATAAAATTAAACCTTTTTTTTTTATCTTATCAAAGATTTGAAGTGGTTTGGTGGTGAAGACCTTGGTGCATTTCCATGAAGTCTTGGGTTCAAACCTTGATGAATGTGTGGGTTAATGTATATAATGTATATATACATTGATGTATCATGTATAAATATGATATACAAAACATGTATGATGGTAGTGAATACCTTCAAAATATTTTGTTTAAAAGATCCAATTTTTTTTTATTAATATTAAATCATGGCATCTATTTTTGTTGTAACCTACCATGAAGATTTTATAATCCGTGGCCCCAAAAAAAAAAAGTTTTAAATGTGTTACACAATGATGTGGCATTTCAATCCACATCTTTACCTTGGGACCTCATATATCCATGTCAAATTTTTTTAATTATAAATTACCTAGTGCAACATGTCACTACCCAAAACAACTAAAAAATATTTCACTAAAGATGTCCTAATCAACTAATCATTTTTTAGCAAAACCATATAAGTCGCATATTAGTAAACTTTGTCCCATTTCATTAAAAACATAGTGTATTTGGGTAGTGGAAAACCCAAGATTTCTTCTTGTGAAATGCAACCATTGATAACTATCATGTCAATCTAAAAGCAACCCTCCATTCACCCAAATGCAAGTTTGATGGTAAACAAGTTGATTGGGCAATACATGCACTAGTTGGTGATAAACTGATGCATTATTGGTACAATGCACTACGAAAAAGTAATGGGTTTGTGATTCACATGAAACATGAACAATTTGTTGTGAATGTTGTCCTCAAGGCAAGAATGATTCTTAATTCATGTGTCATGTTTATAGTTGGACCTTCTAGGGTGGCCTTTGTTCCATAAGAAAAAACATCTACACAAGAAATATTGGGTTCATAACCCAAAATCTAAGTGGGCTTCATGTGACTATCCATGTGCACAACGTGGAAACACATGCAAACACCAAGTCAAGGTGTTATAGCTTCTCCATCCAGAACTTATGGAAGGAACCATAGCATGGTATTGTGGTGTTTTGAAAGGAACTATTGTAGGAGGTCTCCAACATTTGTTCAATCATGTTCAAGTAGGATGCTCATTTATCAACATTCGACATAATCTCCCAACATCAACAACACCAAAAGAATTGTCAAAAGCAAATTTAAAAAATGAGATTTGCCAAGTTGATATTGAGATTGTGGAAGAAACATGAGTTAATCAAGTGTTATTGGAACATTTGCCCACATCACTCCAAATTGCAAGGATGTTATTTTGTGAGCGTATGAGCATGAGTGGTGAACATGTCAACGTGAACAAGTGAACATGAACAAATCTTTTTTGGAATATTTTGTTAACATCGACAAAATATTTTGAGAATATTATTTGACACGTACATGGGACATAATATTTGGTGAAGAGGAGGAATATTTTGCCACGTGTTCATAGATGAATGTTATTTATGGATGATAAATGAAAATGGATGAACTTTTCGTGAATGTTGGCAATAAACCTTTTTTTTGCGAAAAACTAAACAAAAGAATGGAAAAAATTTATGTTGGCTTGTTTTGAAAAATTGGACACATGAAATGCTGAAGTCATGTATTTCAAATCATACTTTATATTAGTTTAATATGAAATATATTAAGCTCTTCAACATTTAATACATATAAAGTGTTAAATGAAATCCAATTCAATGGCATATAAACCTATTAACCCACCAAGAGGCATGTGCCCATTAGGAATTGAGACAATATGAGGTAACCCATGACACTTTACATTGTCCATGCCATTTAAAGATATTTTTTATTTTTCATGCATTCTTTCAAGCTCTTACTTCTACGACTATTATTGCTACTTGTATAATCAAATTTTATTCTTTCACCTTCTACTACTAATTTGCATGACCTATACTTCAATTTGCATTTACTCCATCCTTATTGCCTAGTTGCATCCTTTCTACTTCTACCACACGTTTGCCATCATTAAACTTTTATTTTATAATGCCAAGAAGAAAATTGACACAAATTGTCATACTGAACACCTTGGAATCTATGATTGAATATACATTAATCTCAAGCATATTAGATAAAATATGTGAGATGATAAAAAAACACATTGGAATATCTAAAATATGACATCTAACTAGACTTACTTTAGCACTTGCTAAAATTTAGAACATGGGGAACAAAATGGAAAAGGGCAATTGACAAAGCAGATAACTGGGCAACATGGCGATGGGTAAACATATAGAAAAAAAAAATTTGCATTGCTCAAACAGACTGTACACATTTCCAAGGAGGATATGGAATACTACAATTGAACAATGTTTACACATGCCATGGATTTCTTCAAATATCATGCGAGTTTAAAAAAAAATTATAACATTTTTCACAAGCTTACTGAACAATTTGTTGATAGAAGATTTGGTAACCCTTGGCAACTTATTATCAACATAATTCATGAAACCTTGAACATGACTATATGCAAGTCCAAGTAGGTGAACCTAGGTGTCATACAAATTTAAGAACACTACTACATATTGTGCCTTTTTGCGAAGGGCCAAACCAAAAATCTGAAGGTTTTGCGAAAGAAAAAAAAAAAAC